>Ga0209618_1000021_pt1 | contig 28975 bp, 27 predicted proteins | sample Rifsed13ft3_FD_184007 | JGI IMG/M metagenome (GOLD analysis project Ga0209618, IMG submission 184007) | Soil microbial communities from Rifle, Colorado, USA - sediment 13ft 3 (SPAdes) (version 2) | ecosystem: Environmental > Terrestrial > Deep subsurface > Rock core/Sediment | place: Rifle... | reverse complement strand
CGTGCTCGGATACGTGCTGCGGTCTCCAGTGCGCCCCGCTGTGCGGCCCCCCGTTCGTTTCCGAGCGCGCCCCGGTACCACTCAAATACAAAGTTTGAGTTTAAAGGCTGGGGGGTCAGTTCTGAACCTTATACCAGAATGGTTTATTTTTCACCCGTACATAACTCTCCCTTAATCTCTCTTTTTCAAAGAGGGGTTCTTTATTATTGAGATCTTCTTTTAAATTTGAGGTCTCCTTTCCCCATTCTTACTGATGCACCAGCAAGACTGGTGCTCTACCCGATTGAAGTCTCATGAAGACGTAGGTACCGATGCCTTTGTAGGGACTGATCGCCGATCAGTCCATATACAAATGCTCGTACGGGGAACGGGCACTACATTTTGGATAACATATTTCCACTTCCCTAAATGGAGACTTAGGGTTCCCTCTTTTGTAAAGAGGGATCTAGGGAGATTTAGAATCCATCCCAGCCGTTCTTTAGTATAATTCCCTCTTTATCTCCCCTTTAGGAAAGGGGAGAGTAAAATTCTTCCCCCTTTTGTACAAAGGGGGATAAAGGGGGATTATTGAGAAATTGAAGGATGCAATCCACCCTGACCCTCCTTTAAAAAGGAGGGAATGTCCATTTACCAAAGTAGGAGAGGAAAAAGGGGGATTGTCTAACGGCCGCGTACACGAGGTTGCCGACTTCGCTACGCTTCGTGCAAATCGCCTTTGGCGACTTCGGCAACCCCGGAGACATTATCGCAAATCGCCGTTTCATATTATAATAACATTTAGGTAACAGAGAATGTTTGAGTTAGAATGGATACATGAAAAGATTAGGAGAGGTGAGTATTATTTTTCAAAACATGGAGATCAGGAAAGGTAAAATGATAACCTCACGGTAGCAGAAGTTGAAGAAGCCTTGCTTAAGGGTAGAATTATAGAACAGTATGAGAATACAGGGAGAGGAGAAAGTTGTTTAGTTGTGGGGTTTACGGAGACAGGAAAACCAATACATATTGTTTGCGGAATGAGAGGAGATTGGTTAGTGGTTATAACTGTTTACATTCCTCAACCACCAAAATTTAAAGCACCTTACGAGAGGGGTGAAAAATGAAAAAAATCTGCAACTTTTGTGGAAATAAAAATTTTAGGGAAAGGTATGTTCAGTATATTTACAAACACGATGATCAATTTCTTGTTGTAAACAATGTGCCATGTGAGGAATGTGAATATTGTGGAGAGCAGTATTTCAAAGCAGATGTATTAAAAAAGATTGAGAAAGATTTTGGAGATATTTATCTTTCTGGTAAGAGAGCTAAGAAGGAAATCAAAGTGCCTGTTGAGGAATTCGTAGAGATTTAAAAAACGGATACTAGTCTTAACTCTACACAAATGGATAATGCCCAAATTGCATGTCAACCTCATTTGTGCTGATATCGTTATCTGCCATGTCGCTTTAAGATGATATAGGACGAGGATCCCTGAATTTAATAAAGATGGCAATCTTCCCGAGGGCATGTATACAACTAATGTATATGAATCCCTGAATTTTTTTGGTGTTGCTCAGCAAGGCGTAAGTGGCTTGTGAGAAGAATTGTGGTAGTGAAATTATAATGATTGAAAATGACGAACAGTTGACAAGAGCTCAACAAGCTATTGTTAATTTGCAAAAGATCCTTCTAGAAGCACGTAAGATTCATTCTGCGGAGGAGTATCGAGCAATGTCTGAGCAGATTTTGTTAGAAATTCAACAGCGGGAACATGAAATCATAGCCTACTTAAGTAAAAAGAAAACAGAAATTACAGTTGTCTAATTAACAGCACAATACCCAGAAAAAATCCTTTTTGATACTCACAAGTAACATTCGATTTTATTGATATAGTTGTTATGCAGACCATCTTCATCTTATTAAACTAAAAGAAGAATAGCATGGATTGACATTTGCAAAAGCCAGGCAAAATTTGCACTTTAAGTCTAAAATAATATTACTATCCATTTAAAACGAAGAGCCGGGTTGTTTTAAGAATTCGATTTCCTCAGGCGTAGATTTGCGTCCTAGTATTTCGTTTCTGTGAGGAAATCGCCCAAACCTCTCGATGATTACGTAGTGTTTCTCTGCATAATTTTTGAATTCCGATATGATCGAAACCAAAGAAGGTGTAGAGGTAAAGGTTTTCTCTAACACAGAAAAATATTCAACGGACTTCTTTTGTATTTCTAAGTCCTCTGAGTGTTCTAAAGGCATATAAAGGAAAAGCCGTTCAACTGGATGAAGCCTTTTGTCAAATCCCTTCTCAATTCCTCGCAAGCAAACATCGAGTGCTAGTGAGTCCTGAGAAAATGCCTTTGCTGTACCACGATAGATATTGCGGGAGAATTGATCGAGCAAGATTATAAGAGCCAGAGTTCCTCTAGGTGTATTCTCCCAGCTTTTTAATTTGCCTCCTACTGCAAGTTCCAGATCCTCTTCAAAGGTGGTCTTTATATATTGGTCAATTTCGATTCTCTTTGCAAACCATATTTTGTAGTAATCGCTAGAAGGTGCTTCGCTCTCTTTAAGCTCACCAAACCAGTAATTTAGAATATCTTCCTGACTCTCCTTTTTGTATTGCGAATTCATTATGTAATTCCCCACACATAAAATTTCAAACAAAGTTTATTGATAAAAATTTTTAAATAGCTAATTGAAGAAGGCTGTAAGAATTATATAATGCTAACTTAACTTGATAACTCCCAGTAGCTTGTTACAGGCTTTCCACCGTCATTGCGAACACATTCGCTTTGCTCAGCGTAAGCTCCGTGAAGCATTCTCTCTTTCTGTCATTCCGAGTGAAGCAAGGAATCCGACACTTAGTGTCGTCCTGAGCGTAAGCGAAGGATCTCAAGATAAATCAGGAGATACTTCAGTCGCCTTGCTCCTTCAGGATGACGCAATGCGCCAGATTGCTTCGTCGCTCCGCTTCTCGCAATGACCGAATGGACTGCCGGTTTATACGCTGATACTCTGCTGCTGCTGGGTTCTTCATTGTGGTTGTTTATGAAATTTTAAATAGGCTATGATTAGAAAAATGCCAAAAATCAAATTTGCTGGCGGGGATACAAATAAACCAATAGTACCTAACCACGTCATATTAGATGCAACGCCCAAATAAACCCAATCAGAAAAAATTTCAGTGAAGCGAACTCCAGCAACCACGGCTAGCCAGTAAGGCTCCTTTTGCCACCTGAGTAAAGCTATAAATTGAATCAGAACAAAGGCGGCCCAGACAGCTCCGGTTCGCCTTAGAAGCCCCTGTGGATCAACATAAGGCGCTCCGTGCATTGTGTTAAACCATGCTTCTGGGAAGAAAAAACACGTTATAGACAACACTACATCCAGGATTACAAGAAATAATAAGTAGATATTCATAAAGCTTTTTAGTTTGCAACCCATAGTAAAACACTCTTAGTAAATCTTTTTTATAAGAAATTACTTTTAGGTTTATAAGAAGTCAACACAAGCAAAATCTTATTTAAGTTGTTTTATTCATCGTGCTTAATTCTACTTTTTCAAGGGAGATGCCTTTATCTCTGAGTGTACTAATGATTTAATGCTGGACTCTTGACACCTATTTCTAAATATAGTACTAATGAACTTAAGTTGAGGTAGTGGAATGGTAGAGAGCTTATATCAGACTCAACATCACCGTGCATCCGACCCTCCTCTAAGAGGAAACTTGATGATCATTTTTTACAGCTTCCAAAAGTAGTTAATACTTTTATTTCTATCTACCATATCCATCACCCTAAAAAAGTTTTTTATATTCAATAAGGTAATAACCACAAAGGAGGATAAAAGTGAAATCCATGCATATTATACGGATCTTAGAAATAGGTCTTTACATAGGTGCATTGCTTATTTTGGGAGTCGCTGACGTCCCACAGTCTTCTGGGCAAGGCATGGAATTTGACACGGATCGCCGTGGATCAGATTTCAGAGACTTTGATCTACCCCTGGCTCTCCCAGAACTTTGTCAGACTATTTGTTCCACAGATATCAATTGTAAAGCATGGACCTACGTAAAGCCTGGTTATCAAGGTCAGAGAGCAAGATGCTGGCTGAAAAATAGCGCCCCCAATCCAAGTCACAACACATGCTGTATATCGGGGGTCAAAACTACTGGAACGGAAGGTAGCCAAACTCCTACCAATATCGAGCCTCAAGAAACGACTTCCCCACCGCAATCGAGTGGTATTTCCAAGCGTACGATTCTGCCTGACGGTACCGTTGAAATCCGCTATCCAGACGGTACTATTAAGCGCCTCTCAACAGGTGGTGTCACAGTAATCAGTCCGAATGGTCAGACGAAAAAATATTACTACTACCAAGTACAGCCAGATACCCCGCCTTCCCTTCCCAGTGATGCGAAGACTTTTACTTGGCTTGAAGCCCATAACGAAAATCTCTTGGGTATAATCCGATCTTTGGTTTCAAACGACCAAACGGCGATTGATAACTACCTTCAATATGAAGGCACGGGAAGTAACCTATATGAAAAGATTAACAAGAGGGCGCAAACTATAGATTATTTGCTGTCCCCATAAAAAGGAGACACCTAATAAGGCCATGAAACAGGAAAAAAAGATCAAGTTAGATGTAGCGTTAATCCTGATTCTCATTCTCGGGCTTTCCCCTTGCCTCTATGCTCAGGAAACCAATAAAGAAGAAGGTAAGGAAAATACCAATAAGATCCTTGAGCGCCTTGAAAAACTCATCGGAAGCAATCAACCACAAAAAGGTACTGAACTAGAAAAAACGGAGACGCCCAGCACATACCCTGCTGAGAAACCAGACCCAACGCTTCCTCTTGCCTCTCATCCTGAGCTATTTGACCCACCAACTAAGGAAAAATACTTGGCAGCACTGCGCGAGTATTATAATTATCGTATCACTGGATTACAGCACCGTCAGAGGGTTTTCGAATGGCAGCTCTTTTCCTCAAAGGTGATATTTATCGTTGTTCTGTTGCTTGTGTCTACAGGAATATATTTCGCCGCTGTGCAGTTTCATAGTGGTTTGGGTCGCAGAGCTAAGGCAACAGGAGCCTCTGAAGGGGAAGAAGTAACTGAATTTGCCGCATCACTCAAAGGTGTGAAGGTTAAATCACCAGTTCTCGGCGTCATAATATTGGTCATCTCTTTGGCGTTTTTCTATCTCTATCTGGCGTATGTTTACCCGATTGAAAATATATTCTGAAATTAAATGCCAATAAGGCTATTGAACCTTTATCTAGAAGGGGAGTTAAGTGAATTTTAAAAATGGAGGCGACGTCCTCTAATTGCAAAAGCTCAACGCGGATTAATTCCTAATATATCAGGCCTTATACCTAGTTACTCTTACGACAAACAAACTCGATGAATTAAAATACCAAGAATAGCTTTGTAAGGAAAAAATCCATGATTATTATAAGAACAAGTGAAACTACAACTGTAAGTGTTGTAGCTCGTCCGACGCCCTGTGTGCCGCCTTCGGCTTTCATTCCGATATAACACCCAACAATTGCAACAATTATCCCAAAAAAAACAGTCTTTGATATCCCACTAATAAAATCTGAGATACCAACTTGCTGTGTTATACTTGAAATAAAGAGCCTCGGGGTTACCCCTAATTCTGTATTAGCTATAATCATACCACCAAAAATCCCTACAAGGTCAGCAATTATAGAGAGAAAAGGAAAAGAGATTAACGCTGCGATGAACCTCGGAACTACTAGCTTCTTAATGGGATCTGCCCCTAGGGTTCTTATTGCATCAATCTGCTCTGTAACCTTCATAGAGCCGATTTCTGCCGTGATCCCCGAGCCTACCCTACCACCTACGAGTAAAGATGTAAGGACTGGACCCAATTCCCTCACAATGGCAAGAGAAACAACAGGACCAACTAATCCCTTTGCACCAAACCTTGCAAATCCATAAGCGAGTTGAAGCACCATCACCATCCCTATTGCCAAAGAAGAGAGAATTACAATAGGGATGGATTTAAAACCTATCTCATCCATCTGTTCTAAAATAAGCCGTAGGTTAAAGGGAGGGGTTAAGCTGTATCGTAGGGTTCTATAGAGAAGTAATCCAACGTCTCCTAGACTCTCAACCAAAGAAACGAAATATTTCCCGATTGCGGCAATAAATTCCTTCACTATTTTATAACCCTAAATTGCGATAGAAAGTCTTTAAATTCACTAAACCCAATATCAAACTTGTCCGGTGACGATGTATAGGTGAAATCATAAATACATGTATCATTTTTCATAACGACAGCGCATAGTTTCACTGAATCATTATCCATCTTCGCTAAGTAAATACTCTCTAGCGCTTTTTCGCCGCTAATAGTAATTTCTTTTTCTTCAACCATTTGTTTATCCCTTATACCTATAAGAAGCGAATTTGAAAGGGCTTTCAAACTATAGTTCGCCTTTATGTTACATGTTGAATTCACTGTTATTGTCGCTTGAATTGCTTCATCCCAGAAAGCAAGATCTCCCCCCTTGATATTAATTCTCTTCCATTTATCAGAAAGTTTTCCTATCTCATAAATCGTATCTTTGGACTCATATACCTGCCCACTGAGTTTGCCGCTTGAAGAATTATCAGCGGAAGCATAGTAACGAGCAAATTTAATAACGGAACAGGAACTAAAAAAAACAGAAAAGAAGACCAATATCGTCAGGAGGTTGTTCATTTTTTTTGACAGAGTTTAGTTTAATCAAAAGATATTTTAAAAACCAGTGGATTTCAGTTTAACACCTTAAGGATTTTGATGCGTAATGGTTCGGAGAAATAAGAATTAGTTGGTTTCTAATTAAAAAAATTCAATATATTATAAGCAAACCCTGCAATAAATGCTGCTGCTGGAATAGTGAATATCCACGCCCAAACAATCCTTAATGTTATCCCCCAACGAACTGTAGAAAGTCCTTTAGATGCTCCAACACCTGAAATCGCACCTGTGATCACATGTGTTGTACTTACAGGTATGCCAAGATAAGTAGCAAGAAAAATGCTCACCGCACTTGCTGTCTCAGCGCAGAGTCCATCAATCGGTCTTAATTTAGTAATCTTCTGACCCATGGTCTTGACAATCCTCCAGCCTCCTAGAAGGGTTCCTAAACCTATAGCTGCATGAGCACTAAGCACTACCCAAAGAGGAACGGTAAAGCTGCTAATCAAACCACCTGAAAATAATAATCCTGTTATGATTCCCATTGTTTTTTGGGCATCGTTACCACCATGACCCAAGCTATAAAGAGCCGCAGAAAGGAACTGGAATCGCCGTGACCATTTATTAACAAAAGCAGGAGTCTCCTTGTAGACTAGCCAGGTAGCGATAATTATAAAAATCATTCCCAGAAGTAGACCGATAGTCGGCGCCAGAATAATAAACACCAGCGTTTTGTACCAGCCGCTTGCAATGATCACCTGAGTACCCGATTTGGCTATAGCCGCTCCAGCATAACCTCCTATTAAGGCATGAGATGAGCTTGTAGGTAACCCTAAATACCATGTTGTTATATTCCAACTAATAGCGCCAATCAGTCCAGCAAAAACAACGGCAGGAGTTACCGTACTAATGTCAATTAAGCCCTTGCCGACTGTTTTTGCTACCGAGGTCCCAAAGATAAGAAATGCTATAAAGTTAAAAAAGGCTGCCCAGGCAACTGCTTGCCTTGGTGTTAGCACCCGTGTTGAGACAATCGTGGCAATAGAATTTGCTGCATCATGGGTGCCGTTAGTAAAATCAAAGAGCAGAGCAACAAAGATAACAAAGATGATAAAGATTAGCTGAGAATCAAGCATTCTCTAGAACAATTCCCTCTATTATGTTTGCCACGTCTTCACAGGTATCAATCGCTTCTTCAAGCGTTTCGTATATGTCCTTCCATTTTATTATCTCAATCGGATCAGAAGGTGAATTAAATAAGACCGAAAGTGCATTTCTATAGATTCTATCTCCTTCATTTTCCAGCCGATTTATCTCTATGCAAATGTCAAGAATAGAACGGGAATTCTTGAGATTCCTTAGTCCTCTTACCCCCTTTACGACTTCTTCGATGGCCCTCTCGAGAGTATTTATCATGGCCATTGCTTCTGGTGTAGATGTTTTTATTTTATAGAGAAAGATACGCTCGCAATTAGCATCAATGAGGTCAAGAACGTCATCCATCTTTGTAATAAGGGCATAAATGTATTCACGGTCAATTGGAGTTACAAACGTTTTATGTAACTTAGACACAGTTTCATGTGTAATATGGTCAGCTTCATGTTCAACGTCTTTTATCTGCCTAGATTTCTCTTCTGCATTTGATAAATCTTGCATCATATCCTTAAAAAGCCTTATCCCGCGGAGCATTTTATCTGATGCGTCATCAAAGTAGTCAAAAAACTTTTCTTCCTTTGGAAAAAAACTGACCATTAGATCACCTTTATAGAAATTCTAATATTTATACCATATTGAGCAGAGAAAACCACTCTGAAAAGATAATGAATCGTGATTAGTGACTCGTGATTCGTTGTTCGGATTTGTGATTCGGTATAAGTTCGATACTCGATACACGAGCCACGAATTACTAACTCTTCTTGAAACCAAAATAAAAACCAAGCATCATTAAGACTGTGATGCTGACTAAGGAGGCAAAAATAGAGTGAGTAATGTTACGATTTATACCACAAACTTCTGTCCTTACTGTAGAGCTGCGAAGAGACTTCTTGATAGTAAAGCCGTGAAATATGAGGAAATTGATCTCACAGAAAATGAAGAGATAAAAACAAAGGTTATGGAAGAACTAGGCTGGAAAACTGTGCCGGTAATTCTGATTAATGAAAAACTTATCGGTGGCTACGACCAGCTTCGAGAGCTAGAAAGAGAAGGAAAGCTAGATGAAATGTTTAAGTGATTTCGGATTTCAGAATCCGGATTGCGGGATAAAAACTTAAATCCGAAACCTGCAATCCGCAATCCGAAATTAAAAGGTTTGACTCCACACAACCTCTAATTTAACCTAAACCCCATGAGTGTAAGAGTAAGATTCGCGCCAAGCCCAACAGGAGCGCTTCATATCGGTGGAGTGCGAACTGCTATCTTCAACTGGCTTTTTACAAGGCATTACAAAGGAAAGTTTATTCTGAGAATTGAAGATACAGACCGAACCCGCTCTACCGAAGAGTCCATTGCTGAAATACTAGACGCTATGAAATGGCTTGGACTCGACTGGGACGAAGGTCCCTTTAGACAGTCTGACAGACTTTCAATATATCAAAGCAACGCTCAAAAGCTTCTAAAAGTTGGAAAAGCATATAGATGTTACTGCAGTCAAGAGGAACTTGAAAGAAGAAGAAAAGAAGCAGAAAAGCAAGGAAGGGTCTACAGATATGAAGGCATATGCAGAAATATAAAATCACATCCTTCTGGTAGGCCATTTGCTATTAGGCTTACGACACCCGAACTTGGAAGTATCGAAGTTGAGGATTTAATCAGAGGGACAATTGTATTCGATGCCAAGGAGATTGACGACTTTATTATCCAGAAGACAGATGGATTTCCAACATACAACTTCGCTGTGGTGATTGATGACGCCACAATGGATATAACACACGTTATACGTGGTGATGACCATATTGCAAACACCCCGAAACAGGTTTTGATTTACGAAGCCTTATCGCATGAAATTCCCAAATTCGCCCATGTTTCAACGATTCTTGGTTCTGATAAAGCAAAGCTTAGCAAAAGGCATGGTGCTACCTCAGTTGTTGCATATAGAGAAATGGGTTACCTTCCCGAAGCGCTTGTAAATTACCTCTGCCGTCTTGGCTGGTCTTATGGAGACCAGGAAATCTTCCCCAAAGAAGAGTTAATTGAAAAATTTACACTTGAAAATGTTGGGAAATCACCTGCTGTTTTTAACCCAGAAAAGCTACTCTGGCTAAACGGCTGGTATATAAGAAACAAACCCGCAGACGAAATTGCACAACTCGTTATTCCATTTCTCAAAAAGAAAGGTCTTAATGTCACATTGGATGAAAGGCTTATAAAAATCGTAAGTATACTTAGAGAAAGAGCAAAAACTCTTGTGGAGCTTGCCAACTCAGCGGATTATTTTTTCGTTGATGAAGTTACATATGAAGATGCAGCAAAAAAGAAGTTTCTAAGCGCTGAGACCCTACCGATCTTTGAAACCCTTCTAGAAAAACTCTCCTCTCTTGTCGAATTTACAGTACTTGAACTACAAAATATATTCGGAGAAATTACGGAGAAAAGAGGAATAAAACTCGTTCAAGTCGCCCAGCCTGTGAGAGTCGCCCTCACCGGTGGCACAGTAAGCCCAGGGATTTTTGAGGTAATGGAAATTCTGGGGAAAGAGAAAGTAATAGAGAGATTAAAGAAGGCTGTTCATCACATCTCAAGGAGTTAGTTCTATATCAATATTTATAAAATCCCCTTCCCATTATCACCTCCTTAAAACATAGGGGTTGGGATGTCTCCCCAATACACATGAGACGGTGGTGTTTCGATCCCGATTAGCTTTGATGATAGGATATCAACCTTAACTAGAACGATTGGATCTCGACCGTATGCGGATTTGATTATATTCCCTGCAGTAGCCTCTGGTGTGTGGGTACGTGGCTTTGTGAATAGTAATTTGTAATACCGACGGTCGAAGTCTTGAGGAACATGATGACCGCCATGCTTGTACTCTGACTCTATGGGTAAATCAGGAAGATACCACTCCTGAGGAACAACGTAGACAATCAGCTTTGCAACATCATCTGCTCTTAGTATATTTTGAACTTCATCTTCTGCCATCGCTATATTAAAAGCCGCCCTTAGTTCCTTATCTGCCAGATTAGCAGGCGAGAGCACTGCAATACCATCTGTATAGAACGAAGAAATCTTTGAAAGTGTATAATCACGCAAGCTGAAAGCAAACAAAACGGTGGCTAAGATCACCACTATGTAGATCCCGATAGTTGCTAAAACCCTTTTGAGCCCGGAAGGTGGGAGGATCCTTGGAATAATAGTTGATAGGGCTCGAGGGAGGTACATTCCTGTCCGCGCCTGATAAGCGCGATAGGTATCACCGAATTTCGTAAGACACTGTTCTTCCTCCCAGCGTGCAAGTAAGTCATAAAGGAAAAGCATAGTGACGTAGGTTACAAGTACCAGGAAGCGAGGCCAAACCAAGATAGTTCCTAAGCCCACGATAACTAATCCAACGTACTGGGGGTGTCTAATGAACTTATAGAGTCCGCCTGTCACTGCACCTCGACGCCTGAGTTTAGCCCAGTAAATTGGTATAGCCCCAGCAAAAAACATCAACGCACCAAAAACGATGAGAAAACCACCCAGCTTGGGCAGTGCGTTAAGCAATGGGCTACTTGTCTCTGAGAAATGTGGTAAAAAGAACTGTGTGAGCCAAGCGGTATAAGGCGAGTGATGTAAAAAGTTTAATGTTGGTCCATAAGTGGAATAAAAGTACAAAGCAAATGGACTTATCATAAACAATATCTCGCAAACGATAACTAGGTAGAAAACCCATGTAGCAGGCCTTAAAATACTCTTTATGACTGTCATTTTCCCTCCTCCTTTAACAGTTCTTTCCACTGTTTGCTTTCAAAGAGTTCTCTCACTGCCTTAAGAACCCCTGCTCCATCACGCAGTGCTTTTTCCGGTATATCGAGCTTCAGCAGCGACAATAACTCAGTCTCACGTTGAATCATTGAGTCCAGTAATACCTTTCCCTTTGGAGTCAAACGTATCAAATGTGATCGCTTATGGGCTGGGTTTTCTATAAATTCGACAAGACCTTCATCCGAAAGTTGGTTCACTAATGTCTGGATGTACTGGCGGGAGACCGGCCGGGCTCGGGCCATTGCGGGCACCGTCTGCGGTCCAAACCGATCAAGGCTTCCTAATACACCTCGCTTGCCTGAAGTCATCTCTCCCTGGCGGTGAATCTGCTCGGATACTATCCGAAGGCGGTGAAAGAGAGCCACCACCTCCCCAATGAGGGAAGCAAGTGCCGAATCCCCAAAATAAGCCTTACTTAATGCAACAGCAGCTGGTATCTTATCTTGACTATCAGCACGCTTATTGAGATGCCGTTTGCTTCTCTTCTCCTTTCCCATTGCAAATTTCGTCCGAACTAGTATTTACATTCTCAATTTTCCCAACTGATATCTGTGCAATACGCTTCATGTATTTGACAAGTCTATTGCCACACCGACAATTATATTATTATAATGACAATATTGTTGTCAAGAGTAAATTTTTAAAATAATAATAAAGGGAAGATTCTTGAAAAAGCTCTTAAAACAAGACTTATTGTAGAGACACGCCATGGCGTGTCTCTACCGTATTTTCGGCAGGATTTAATCGGGACTGGAAAGTCCCGACTATCGGTGATAACAAATTTCACGACGATTAAGGATTTGCGGGGTTTTCCAACTCCGCCATACCGAAGTTGCCCCCGTGTCTTTCGAAGTAATGTAAATAAGTAAGGGCGAACGGCCGTTCGCCCTTATGAGAACCGTCCATGGATCTATGTCGAAAAAACCCGCTACATTAAGTTATAATTCTCAATATTTGTAAAAACCCCTACCTGTTTTCCTTCCGAGCCACCCAGCGCGAACCATTTGTCGTAGGAGTGGTGCGGCACGGAACTTTGGGTCTTTAAATTCCCTATAGAGTACATCTATTACATCGAGTGTTACATCAAGCCCTATGAGGTCTATAAGTGCAAGGGGGCCAATTGGTTGATTCGTTCCGAGTTTCATCGCTTTATCAATGTCCTCAGGTGTTCCTACACCCTCTTCAAGAGCAAATACCGCTTCATTAAGCATAGGCATAAGAACACGGTTTACGATAAACCCAGGAACGTCTTTTGCATTTACCGGCTCCTTTCCAAGAGCCATAGCAAAATCATAAGCAAATTGTACAGTTTCCTCTGATGTAGCAAGGCTTTTTATTATCTCTACAAGCTTCATAAGAGGGACAGGATTAAAAAAGTGCATCCCTATTACTTTGTCCGGTCTTTTTGTGATTACAGCGATTTCTATAATGGGGAGGGAGGATGTATTTGTGGCAAGCATAATATCAGGACGTGTAGTTGCATCCAACTTTTTAAACGTCTCTTTTTTTACATTTAGGTCTTCAAAAACAGCCTCGATAACTAAATCCGTATCTGCTAAATCCTCAAACTTAGTTGATGTCTTAATTCGAGATAAAATAGATTTGCTATCTTCCTCTTTTATATCCCCCTTTTTTACAAGTCTTCCAAGACTATTTCCGATTGCCTTCATACCACGATCAAGGGCTGAATCAGAAACATCCAGGAGAATAACATCCCTTCCATTTGATGCTACAACCTGAGCGATTCCAGAACCCATTGTTCCTGCTCCAACAACACCAACCTTTTTTACATCTTCTACCTTCATAACAACCTCCTTCGATTTGCGATAATCAAAAAGTTAGAAAAGTATTATACCCAATTATTGAATTTTATTTATTAACCCGGGAATAGAAAACTATCTGGGTAGACAGCGAGTCCCTTCGATTAACTGGTTAAACATTTCCCTCCACTATAGGCGGGACATTTCCTTCGTTAAGCCGCTTCGACTCCTGGTGACTCCTAACCTGTCATACCCGAGTGCAGTTATCGGGTATCCATAAACGACTTAAATGCTAGATTCCCGCTCAAGCCTGTACCCGCATGTCTTAAGCGGGTAACATGCGGGAATGACATTCTTTTGGCATTTTAAACCCTTTTCCATTGGAAGCTCTCCCAGACGGCCTTAGAAAATGCCGTCTATCGGAGCCTTAACCATCTTATATTGGAAATGTGATTATAGCGAACTCAAATTAAATATTTGAAACAAAGTTCTAGACAAATTAAAATACCAAGAGATGATAGTAATCGGATTAACGGGAAATATAGCATGTGGAAAGACTGTTGTAGCAAGGATGCTTGAAGAACTTGGAGCAAAGATTATTGATGCCGATTACATTGCAAGATTGATTGTAGAACCAGGTGAACCTGCATGGAAGGACATCGTAGAGAAGTTTGGGCATGAAATACTTAATCCTGATAGAACAATTAACAGGAAGGTCCTAGGCGATATTGTTTTTAGAGATAAAGAAAAGAGAGAAGAGCTTAACAGGATTACTCACCCTAGAATCATCGATAAGATAAAATTGATGCTAGAGGAGTATAGAAAAGAAAACGTTAAGGTTGTGATTGTCGAGGCAGCCTTGATAGTGGAAAAAGGGGGGATGAAGCCGATCATCAGCGATTTAATAGTTGTCACAGCAGATGAAGAAGCACAGATTAAGAGGCTTATCAAAAGGGTTGGGATTTCAAGAGAAGAGGCACTTACTCGAATCAGATCTCAGATGCCGATCTCTAAAAAAGTGAAATACGCAACCTATGTAATTGACAACTCTGGATCTCTGGGAGAGACGAGAAAGCAGGTTGAGGAGATTTGGGAAAGGATAAATTCCTAGAATTTTTGTAATTATTCGAGGGGTCGGGGAGTTTTTAATTCCTCAAGCTACCCAATTCAGTGTTGGGTCATTTTACTCTTTGTCATGCCCGAATGTTGTAATCGGGCATCCATGCAATCAAATACTAGATTCCCGCTTAAGACATGCCTGAATGACAAATGGTACAGCGCACCAAGTAAACCTAATTTTTTGATTCTTCTATGAAATACCCCGCAACCACTCAATTATTCAACCACAAAGCCATGAAGTTTGAATTCAGAAGTCAGTAGACTTCGCCGAGCTCGTTCGACTGAGCTCACGACGAAGTCCGCTCATCCTGAGCACTGAGTTGAATCGAAGTGTCGAAGGATGATAAATAGGGTATTGAGAACGCCCTTCGACTAGGCTCAGGGCGAACGGCTCGACATAAGCTTAATGTTTTAGTGGCTGATTAGTTGATTTTTGATTGAGTAGGTTTTATCTGGTATAGTTTGATTCCAATTAAATTTCACTTAAATCCACCATATGAAAATCTCGTGAAAAGAAATCCATAAAAACCTGACTTGCCAACGTTATTGCTTAAGAGTAGATTTTTGTAGAGCCAAAGGGAAGGAGTAAAAAATGAGTGATAAGATCGCATTTCTTGAGGAAAAAAAGAAGGAAGCAGAACTAGGTGGTGGTGCTGTAAGGACACAAAAGCAACATGATATGGGAAAACTCACGGCAAGAGAGCGGATAAACCTCCTTCTCGATAAAAATTCTTTTGTAGAGCTTGATAAGTTTGTTGTTCATAGATGCACGGATTTCGATATGGAAAAGAATAGATTTCTTGGCGACGGAGTTGCTACAGGCTACGGCAAGATTGATGGGCGACAAGTATTTGTATTCGCTCAAGATTTCACTGTCTTTGGTGGTTCCCTGGGAATGGTTCACGCAAAGAAAATCTGCAAAATCATGGACCTAGCTATGAAGGTTGGCGCACCTGTTATTGGTCTTAATGACTCCGGTGGAGCGAGAATCCAGGAAGGCGTAGAGAGCCTTGCAGGCTATGCAGAAATATTTTTAAGAAACGTACTTGCTTCAGGTGTCGTTCCTCAAATATCAGCCGTTCTGGGACCATGTGCTGGCGGAGCGGTTTACTCACCTGTAATGACTGATTTTATTCTGATGGTGAAAGACACTAGTTACATGTTTATCACCGGACCAGATGTTATTAAAGCAGTTACACATGAAGAGGTGACCAGAGAAGAGCTTGGTGGAGCTATGATTCACAATTCAACAAGTGGTGTAGCGCACTTCGCTACCGCTGATGACCGCGAGTGCATACAAGTAACCCGCGAGCTACTTAGCTTTCTCCCATCAAATAATATGGAAGACCCTCCAAGAATTTCATATGATGACGCGCCCGACCGTCGTGACATGAGGCTTAAAGATGCAGTACCAGAAAACCCAAATAAGCCTTACGATATTAAGGACGTAATTCGTGGAGTCGTTGATGACGGATACTTTTTTGAAGTCCAGGAGCATTATGCACAAAATATCGTAATTGGGTTTTCAAGGCTAGCTGGTCGTGTTGTTGGAATAGTTGGAAATCAACCAAATGTGCTTGCAGGTTGTCTTGATATAAACGCCTCAGTAAAAGGGGCAAGGTTTGTGAGATTCTGTGACTGCTTTAATATCCCACTTCTTACCTTTGTTGATGTACCTGGATTTCTTCCTGGCACAGCTCAAGAGTGGGGTGGGATTATCAAACATGGCGCGAAACTTCTCTATGCTTATTGCGAAGCTACAGTGCCAAGGGTTACGGTAATAACAAGGAAAGCCTATGGCGGCGCTTATGACGTTATGTCTTCAAAACATATACGGGGAGATATAAATTATGCATACCCTACAGCCGAGATCGCAGTAATGGGTCCGGAAGGGGCTGTGAATATCATTGCAAGAAGGGAAATCGAGCAGGCTGAGAACCCTGAAACAGAGAGAGCAAGGCTTGCCGCCGATTACAGAAACACCTTTGCAAACCCATACAGGGCGGCAGAACTCGGTTATATAGATGAGGTAATAAGGCCTGAGGACACGAGGTCAAGAGTTATAGGAGCTTTCGAGATGCTTGAAGGAAAAAGGGAAACAAACCCACCAAGAAAGCACGGGAATATTCCATTATGACGGAGGATAATCAACAATCCAGGCACCAAGGCATAAAGTTAGGAATTGGAATTCGGGATTGGGAATTAGAGATATCCAACTCCAAATGCCTAATTCCCAACTCCTTAAGAAAAAGAAAAAAACTTCGTGTCTTAGTGTCTTTGTGGCTAGATAACTAAGAAGGAAAAACAAATGTTTAATAAAATCCTAATTGCGAATAGAGGTGAAATCGCCGTCCGAATTATAAGAGCTGCTAGAGATCTGGGAGTAAAAACCGTAGCCGTTTACTCCGACGCTGACCGTCGTTCCCTTCACGTAGCAATGGCAGACGAAGCATATCCCATTGGGCCTCCCGCACCTGGCGAAAGCTATCTTGTAATTGAAAAAATAATAGACGTAATAAAACGCTCCGGTGCAGAAGCGGTTCACCCTGGATACGGCTTTCTTTCAGAGAATAATTCATTCGCAGAGACGTGTGAAAAGGAGGGAATCGTTTTTATCGGTCCTACATCAGAAGCCATTCGCCTTATGGGAGATAAGATAACAGCAAGGAGAATCGCCCAAGAAGCTAAGGTTCTACTTGTTCCCGGTTCAGAAGGAGCGGTAAGTGACGTTGAAGCTGAGGTCATTGCTAAGCGAATTGGCTATCCGATTATGGTAAAGGCTTCAGCGGGCGGCGGCGGAAAGGGAATGAGACTTGTAAGAAAGGAAGAGGATTTTAAGGGTTCTCTTAGAATGGCCCGAAGCGAAGCACGTTCAGCCTTTGGCGATGATTCAGTCTATATCGAGAAATTCGTCGAACGACCGCGCCATGTAGAGATCCAGGTAATCGGAGACTCATATGGAAACATTTTACATCTTTTTGAGCGTGAATGTTCGGTTCAAAGAAGACACCAAAAGGTAATAGAAGAAGCGCCATCACCTGCCATTGGGGATGATACTAGAAGAAAAATGGGAGAGGTTGCTGTAAGAGTAGCAAAGGCCGTTTCTTACAGGAGCGCTGGGACGATTGAGTTTATCCTTGATCAAAATGGGAACTTTTATTTCCTTGAGATGAATACACGCATTCAGGTTGAGCACCCTGTAACCGAGATGATTACAGGATTTGATATTGTAAAGTGGATGATAAGAATCGCAGCAGGTGAAAAACTCCCATTCCGTCAAGATGATTTATCTATTAAAGGTCATGCACTTGAGTGTAGAGTTTATGCTGAAGACCCGGAGAAGAACTTCCTTCCCTCTCCCGGAAAGCTGGAATACCTACGGACTCCAAGCGGCCCTGGTGTAAGAGACGATTCGTCAATCTACAATGGGTATGAGGTAACCCCATTTTATGACCCGATGCTTTCAAAGCTCATTGTATGGGGAGGGACTAGACAAGAGGCAATAAAAAGGATGAGAACTGCTCTTTGCGAATATATAGTCCTTGGAGTAAAAACAAATATTGGTTTCCTCCGGAGAATTATGGAGAATGAAGAGTTTGTTCGTGGAGAGATTGATACCAGCTTTATAGAACGCCATCCCGAATTACTCCCACCCTCTTTAGGCGAAATTTCACCAGCGCTTATTGCTGCAGCTCTTGCAATGAGGAATTCAACAAAGGAAGTAGAAACTTCAAAACAAGCACCAGCCTCAAATTGGAAGCTCCTTAGTAGAAAATTAGCAGTTTCAAGGAATCCACTTATATGATGTATACATTCAAATTTCAGGATCAGACATACAAGATCAAACTTGAAGAAGAAGGAAGGCAAACAGAGGTCGAAATTTCCGGCACTAGCGGGACAGATAGGCAATGTAGTTTTACAGAGAAAAAGATCCCGCTTGAATTTCAAAAGATTGATGAAAGCTTTTACTCAATCATAGTAGATGGCAGATCTATTGGGGCAGGAATACTAAAAAAGGGCAAAAAGGTTGAGGTATTCGTGGGTGGGGACCTTTATGAATTTGAATCAATCTCAGAGAGAGAAAGGGAGATATCAAAGGGGGTTATCTCAGGGGTTCAAGAGATAAAATCACCTATGCCGAGCCGTGTAGTAAAGATTCTCAAAACTAACGATGATGGGGTGAAGGAAGGAGAAGGTGTGATCGTCATAGAGGCTATGAAGATGGAAAGCGAACTTAAATCACCGATAGAAGGCAAAGTTAAAGAAGTAAAGGTCAAAGAGGGAGACGCCGTCGAGAGCGGAACGGTTCTTGTTTTGATTTCATCTGAGTAATAAGGTAGACGGAACTTTCTGGTATTGATTATTAGCCACAGAGAGCACAGAGGGTACAGAGGATTTTTAATTAAATAGAATTCTTCTCTGTGTCCTCCGTGGCCAGAATCTAAAGTCCTAAAATCATGAAAGAAGAAATTGTTGGAGTCACAGGCGGTATGGGTTTTGTTGGAAGAAGTATTGTAAAAAAACTTCTAGAAGATAAGTGGAAAGTAAGATGCCTTGTAAGAAAGCCTGAAGGGTCAGAAGACCTAAAAAAACAAGGTATAGAGATCTATAAAGGAGACATTACAAATAAATCCTCAATTGATGAGTCCTTCTTTCAAGATTTAAGTTATCTAATTCATCTAGTTGGTATAATCAAAGAGGTAGAAACACAGACACTTGAAAGGGTTCACTTTCAGGGAACTAAGAACCTTGTTGACTTGGCAAAGAATTCTGGTGTAAAGAAATTTATCCATATGAGCGCACTTGGAACAAGGCCAGATGCGAGAAGCAGATATCATTCCACAAAATGGATGGCTGAGGAATATTTAAGGAAAAACGGTCTAAACCATACCATATTCAGACCCTCGATAATCTTCGGCCCCGATGACGAGTTTATAAATACCTTTATACGAATAATAAAGCTTTCTCCATTTATCCCTGTAATAAAAGGTGGAAAACTACAGCCCATTTATGTTGGGGACGTAGCACACTTTTTTGTTCAAGCTTTAACTAACCAGAAAACCGATGGAAAAACGTTTGAATTAGGCGGCACTAAGAAACTAACACTTGGGGAGATAATAAAGGTATTATTGAAAGTCCTGAATGTAGAGAGAGTCCTGATTCCAATTCCAAGCTTTTTGATGTACCCTCCGGCATATCTTTTTCAAACAGTTCTTAGAAACCCTCCCCTAACACTAGATCAGCTCATAATGCTTGAAGAGGATAATGTATGTGATATGAAGGAGGTACAAGATATATTCTCATTCTCACTACTTCCTCTAGAAGAAGGTTTAAAGCAATATCTGAGTTGATAAATATATCATTTCTGTCTAACTCAAGATGAGTTTGTCGAACCACCCGTCGTGATACGAATTCAAGAAATGACTTCTAAATGTAGAGGAGGGCTTCAGCCCTCCATGTCCTTTTTATGTGGCGACCTAAAGGTCGCCGCTACATAGTGATAAATTTATTGTAGATATTATAGAAACTGAAGGTTTCCGCTATATTGTCGGAACTTAAAATGTTATGCCGAACCCACTTTTTAAAAAACCAGTAGACAAAGGTAATTAAGTTATGATAAATATAATCTTATGGTTGGTAGGCTTATTTCATTATTAATCCCTGCAATTATCTTACTTCACTGTGAAGGCAGGGAAAAAGAATCTTTATCAATCGTTTTACCAAATAGAGATTCGCTTAACATAAATATTGGCTCTGAGCCTCCTACGCTTGATTGGTCTCTTGCAACAGATAGTACCTCATACGCCATAATACTTAACATAATGGACGGGCTTACTAGGTTTGGAAAAGACTATAAACCTGAGCCATCTCTTGCTGAGAGCTGGGAGATAAGCGAAGATGGAAAAACGATAATTTTCCATTTAAGAAAAAATGTATTCTGGAGCGACGGAAGACCCCTAAAGGCAAAGGATTTTGAATACTCATGGAAGCGTCTTCTAAACCCTAAGACAGGGGCAGATTATGCATATTTTCTTTATGATATTGAAGACGCAGAGGAGTATAATACAGGCAAGGAGGATGACTCCCAAAAGGTCGGTGTAAAAGCGCTAGATGACAACACCCTCCTAGTGAAATTAAAGCGACCGGCTTCTTACTTCCTTAGCCTTCTTACCTTCATGTCAACCTTTCCAATGAGAGAAGATGTTGTTAAAAAACACGGCTTAAAATGGACCGAACCTAAGAATATAGTCACTCTAGGGCCATTCCTTCTCTCCAGTTGGCGTCATCACGAAAAGATCTTGCTCACTAAGAACCCAAATTACTGGGGGGGGAAGCCAAAACTTAACGAAGTTGAAATGATAATGAATGAGAACCCGACATCGGCATTAGCCCTCTATGAAGGCGGAGAGCTTGACTATATTGACGGAAGAAGCATACCAACGCTTGAAGTCCCAAGACTGAGACTTTCACGAGAGTTTAACACAGAGCCGCAGTTCAGAGGGAATTATATAGGGTTTAATGTAAAGAAGCCACCATTTGATAATCCCCTCGTAAGGCGCGCATTTTCCGCAGCTATAGACAGGGCTAAGATTGCTGAGCTTATCCAGGGTGCAGGAGTTCCTACAACCTCTTGGATTCCTCAGGGAATGCTAGGATATGATTCTGAAATTGGAATCGAGTTTAATCCCGAGCAGGCTAGGGCATGGCTTGCAGAAGCAGGATACTCCGATGGAAATGGTTTTCCGGAGGTAGTCTTTTTGTATCCCGACGTCGGAAGTAATAGAATCGTATCTGAGGCTCTACAAAGCATGTGGAAGAGGTATCTAGGAGTAGATGTAGAACTCCAGAATCAGGAATGGAAGGTATATCTAAGCACACTTGACACTGACCCTCCCCAGGTGTTTCGCGCCAACTGGGGTGCGGATTTCCCTGACCCACATAATTTTATGAACCTCTTTGAGTGTAACAGCGGAAACAACGAAACAAGATGGTGTAACAAACTATACGATGAACTTGTAGAGAAAGCGGCTGTAGAAGAGAATCCTGAAAAACGTGTCGCTCTTTATAAAGAAGCACAGAAAATTCTAACCGAGACAGATGTTCCAATTGCCCCTATCCTGAGATCAATTCAACAGAGTATGATAAAACCTTATGTGGTCGGTCTTAACCTCAATCCACTTGGTATGGTTTTCTTTAACCAAGTTTATTTTGCCGATAAGATTTCAAACTAGCGGGATATTTTCTCACTAACTCCCCGGTGCGAGTTCTCTAATCGTTTCTTTTACCATATCACGAGATGATTTAGGTGGGAAAATAAGTATTGGTAAATCTGCTCCAGCCTGTATGTATTCTTTTAGTTTTTTCTTGCCCTCGTCTTTAGTCCCAACTATTGCAATCGAATTTAGCATAGTATCACTTACACCTTGAACTGCTTGATTTTTGCTCCCTCTTTTCCATGCTTCCACGATAAGATTTGCCTCATCTTGAAATCCGTATCTACTTATCATCTCATAGTAAAATGCTCCCATTCCTCCTAAGTAGTAAGCTATGTGTTCTTGAACCACTCTTTTTGATGAGTCAACATCTCTAGATATGCACGCAGGAATATAAGGACACACCATGATTTGATCTAAATCCCTTCCCTTAGCCTTTGCTCCAGATTCAAGCTCCTTTCTTGCATCTCGAAGAAACTCAAGTGGAACTAAAAAAGGAATCCAACCATCCGCTAGCTCTCCAGTAAGCCGAACGTTTTTGGGTCCAAGTGAAGCTATATAAATAGGAATATTCTTTCTTATAGGTGTAAACTGAAGACGAAAATTTTTGAGTTTAAATATCTCTCCCTCATAATTAACCCTTTCTCCATTTAAGATTATCCTTATGATTTCTACATATTCTCTTGTTCTCTGAAGGGGTTTCTCAAAATCTAATCCATGCCAGTCTTTTATAACTATAGGACCGCTTGTCCCTAGTCCTAGGATCATCCGTCCTTCTGAAATTTCATCGAGTGTCGCAATTGTCTGAGCAATGACGGCTGGTGTCCGGCTAAATACGGATACAATCCCTGTTCCGAGTTTTACCGTTTTTGTATTAAGAGCAAGGAGTGTGAGAAGTGAGAAGGCGTCTCTCCCCCACATCTCAGGAACCCAGATAGAGTTGTAACCAAGCTCTTCTGCAAGCCTTGCGATTTCGATGAGTTCTGTTTTGGTGATATTGCTCCAGTAAGGGATTACAATACCGATCTTATACGGGCTACTCATTATCCATTCAATAGCATAAGATGTTTCATTTTAGCGCCCACCTACCGTCAGGAAGCTGAATCCACCATCCAGGTTGAGCTTCATTTCTTCTAACAGCAGCAAACTGCTCTGCTGCTTCGGGAATCACCTTTTTTATATTTTTAGGAGTTGGATCAATGTTATTAATCTTAACAATAGCCGTAGCCATCCCCTCGATAATTGTTTCTCTATCTTTATTCTCCGCATTGAAATCTGCCTTTTCTTCATTTGTGAGATCGCCCCTTAGCACTAGAAGTCCTTTATTCCCTATTCCAACCTTGCCCTGTGATAACATATTGTTTATGACATCAATGCGCCCCCCTCTATTCCTGTATGCTTGCACTACATCCGGCATATTTCTGATTTCATTTACAAGTTCTCTGTCAAGATTATCCTGTGCCCACACAAATTTGCTTAGGTCAAGAGTGAATTTTCTCTTAAGAATAATTAACCTTCTAGATTGAAGCTGTGGCTTATCAGGGTACTTAAGAAGGGACTGAGGTTTTTTCTCTACCTCACCTTGTTTAGGAGCTTTCTCAGTTCCTGGGGTTTCTTCTTGAGGCGGTTTTAGAAGTTCCTCTTCTAATGTTTCATAAGCCTGTCGTACCTCTTCTGCAGGAAAGTAGACGTTTACCGTTACGGTTGCGCAAGAAAAAAGGTAAAAAGATAATGTTACTATAAAAACTTGAATTAGCGTTCCTGTCACCTTTGTCATTTTTTACCTCTCTTAATTAGTTTTCAAATTTGATTTTAAGACTTCCAGCACCAGCCCTCCTTGCCATTTCTCTTACAACTGAAAGAAAATGCGCTGCAGATATGGAATTTCTTTTTTCGTCTACCTTAACAGACAGAGTCTTAATGCCGAAGATGCTGTGCGATATGTCAAGCTCTTTAAATGTAATCACACCGTCTTTTACATAACCGTTAATCTCGGCATTATCATATTTATGTGATGTTCCAAAAAAGAATTTTTCCTTTGCGCCGAGATGTTTTAGAAACGCCTTCCCTATTCTTCTATCCTCATCTTTCGACTTGATATCCCAAAAATGAAAAGGCCCATCAATAGTGTTGAGTTTTGTACCATTCCCAGTGAGCCAAATAATTCCGTTTATTCTACCTGTAATATAGTCCTTGATTGAAGGTATGCTGTCTGTAATACTCTGTAAGCTTATACCTTTAAACAAAAGTGAGGTATTATATTCAGGTCCTCCTCCACTAAAATCCATTAAACTTGTGCCAAATACTCTGCCTTTATAAAGTGTGGATTCAAACCGTTTTATATTGAGTTTACTTTTATCCAACTCGACTTCACATTCTATATCCTCAATTCTTAAAAATCCATATTCTACTTCTCTAATACTTAGAAATTCCCCTTCTTTATTCAGATAATCTGGGGTAACGGCATCTATAAAGCCTCTAAATACCCTTTGATCCAGTGTTAAGCGTTCTCCCATTAAAGAGGCTAGAGGGTTTTCTAGTTTGATTTTATCCTTTAACAAGATTGTTCCATTTATTCCATTAATATAAAAATAATTATCGTTATACCTACCTGTGAAGGAAACGCCTTTTATAGATAATCTTCCATCAAATGAATATTCTTCTTGAAGAAAGTGATTTGAAGTTAAGGATAAGCTAGCACTTCCTTTAACCTGACCATCACTTATGACTTTGGGTAGTAGAGGAGCAAAGATTGCCTTGATTAGCACTAAGGGAAAATCCAGTATATCGAGGTGAAACCTCCTATTTCCGTTTAAAGAGTTTTCCATTCTGCCTGTGAAGTGAACCTTCGCCCTTCCCTTATCCTGTATAAACCCATTTTCTATGATAAAAGTTTCGCCAACTGTTTTAAGTTCAATTTGTACGCCAATTGCCGTAGCTTTATCAAAATTACCTATCATTAAGTCACTTAACTTAACTCTCCCACTTCCTTGTGGAAGAAGACTTTTCCCTAATTCTCCTTTGTATTCAATGTCTACTCTTCCTAGAGATAGCTCGAATTTATCTGAATGAATAAAAGCATTTTCAAATTCGAGCTGGGAAGAAAAAATAGTAGAAGACTCGATCCTTCTTATCAACGCACTCCCTTTTAAATTACCACCAAGAAACCTTCCTGAAATTTTTTCTAAACTAAAGGCATCCCTAGAAGGTTTTATCTTAAAAGATAAATTTGTTAACTTAGATTTGTAAAAATTGGATTCATTAATGAATATAATCCCATTCCAGCGGATCTTACTTTTATCCATATAAAAATCAAATTTTCCTCCGATGCCCTTTGACTCAATATTCTTATTTAGTCCAGTGAAGCTTCCTTGTGTGAATTCAAGCTTGTAGGGAACACCTTTCCCTTGATTTAAAACTATACTCAGATTTTTTGTTCTAAATTCTCCATACCTTCTAATTTGAATCTTTACATTTGTAAGTTTTAATACGTCGTCATTGAGGTTTAAGGCAGCATAGATATTTGGAAAGAAAATATCTTTATAGTTAGCGTCTTTTCCTATTACGGTCCCCGAAATACCTGATTTTCCATTTTTATCTTTATTAATTTCTGCTTGATAACTTTTGAAGCTGAACCCCTCATCAAATACTAGAAGCTCTGATCCATTTGAAGACACATTCAAGCTCCAATCATTATTTTCATCTAGGTTAAATACCAGTCCTTTTAATTGTCCTTTTCCTGATTTGACTACATTATTTGAAAAACTTCCCCAATATAAACCATCGCTCTTTAGCATAATCTCATTTTCCGTCGAGGTTAGTTCCATCCTTCCAGATACATTATTAATATTAAGTATATTTGTTGAAGCTTGTCTCAAAGACACTTTCCCTTCCGCGTGAAAGCCTCGAGTTGTGTAATCGTCTAATGATTTCTTGAAGTCAAATATACCTTCAAGCCCATTTAGGTTAATGCCATATTTATTATCGTTGATATTAACGCTGTTAAGAGAAATTCTTCCACTTAGAGTTACATCTTTATTTTTTTTCGAGCCAACTATTTTTATATCACTAGGATCAACAGAGCCCGAAAATTTGACCTGAGAGATAGTAGGAAACCATTTTGATATTTTTTCTACTTTTTCCAGTTTTAATTGTTCTCCCTTACCCTCTAGATTGAAAACCCCATCTCCAAGTAATTTTTCTATAACTCCTGCAAATGAAACATGAATCAGATCATAAATGTTTAGACTGAGAGAATTAACGGAAGCATTTTCTGTAATCTCGTCGTAAGTTATGTCATATTCCATTTTCCCGAAAAAAGGGGAACCTTCTTCTCTATCGGCTCCTTTTGGTTTAATATCTACCACTCCCTGAGAGGTAATCTTATCTGAGATTTGAAATGAAACTAATGAAACCGCATCAAGCTTAACAGATGATTGAAAGGCGTTTGAAAATATTCCCGTATTTAATTCATTAGCCGTCAGCCTTATTTCTATGAGTGGCGTATCTAAAAATGGTTTAATCTGCCCTTTTAGCTCTATCTCGTTATTTGGGAGATTTATTACACCAGAGAAATTTATAGTTTTCTCTTGTTCTAGTTCTGCATCTACAAAATCAACGATTAATTTTTCTGAGTGTAGAGATAGCTCAGGGGAAAGCTTGATCTCTGCATTATTAATTTCTAGGTGTTCAACCTCGGTGTGTAAAGAATTACTTTCTTCTCTTTTTTTTATATCAATTATTTCCGTTATGTGCCTTTTTAGTCTTTCCAGCTCCTCTTTTGAATATGTAATAACAGGGTTGTGAATTTCGATTCCTCTTATTCTTATCTTCCCTTTAATAAGAGATGGCCATAAATCAGGTTTAACCTCTATTTTTGAAACGCTTATTATCGGACTCTCGGGGTTACTTTTTTGAGAAACCTTTACTTGATTTCCCACGACGCCAGAAAGGATATTAAACCCTATTTTTTTTATCTCTATTTCATAACCTTTATTTCCAAAGACTTCTTCAATATAACTATGTAACTTTTGTGGAATGATTACTCTAGATAGAACAATAAAAGAAGTAAAAGTGAGAAGGAGAAGAATAGCAATCGTGAAAACAAATATTTTAGTAATTCTGATTCTTGCAAAAGACATGTAGGGTAATTATATTGGATAAATCCTGATTTAATAGTAAAGCCTTTGGTATCTACAAAATCAGGAAGAACAAAAGTATAAGATAAGATCACTAAAGAAGTGTCGCCCTTCTAGTTAAACAATCTTTTCAACCTGTTTTGCCTTTATCACATTTTTAAATTTGATAAGAAAGTTACCTTTTTCTTTTTTAAATATTCCAGTGACCCTTATTTTAGCCCCTTCATTTATTGAAAGATTACCTTTAGAGTAAACACCTATTTTGTTATGCTCGCCATCATGTAAGCGTAATAGCGTGTATGGATCACCAGAAAAGTAAGTCATATGGTGAACCTTTTCCACTTCCCCCTCGATCGTTATATTTTTACCATCATAGTATTTTGGGTTTGATATAACCCCTTTTATCGATATCTCTATAGTATCGGCACCCGATTTCTCCGTACTATCTGCAAGATTGAAGTTTGAAAATAGTAATATAATGAAGATTGAAAATAAAATTACTAATGCATTCTTTTTCATATTAGGTCTCCTCAACAGCGTTTCTATATCTTTCCAAATTAAGAGTAATTAGTTAGCAGTGTTAATATGATAATGCATGATTTGTGAATTTCCACATTTTTTTAATATTTATTCTCCCTAAATTTTAGACGTTGGAACTGTCTAAAGGATTAAAATTATTGATGTTTTTAAATAGATTAGAGATTTATCTTAGTAAAACTTTAATCTTTTATGTTTATGTAAACTCATCTTTCGCCATTATACCTATCCAATTTAAGGAGATTATAATGACCTAGCACCCTCTCAACATAGTTTATAGTTTCAATGTAAGGCGGGATTTTAAAGCCGTATCTTATCACTGCTCCCTTACCTGCATTGTATGCAGCTAAAGCGAGCTTTAGATTATTGTTAAAATAACCCATCAAGTCTCTTAAAACCCTCACACCGCCATCTATATTCTCTTCAGGATCAAATGGGTCATCTACTTTATAGTCCTTAGCAGTTCCTGGCACAAGCTGCATAATGCCCATGGCGTTCTTAGATGAAATGGCGTTTGGGTTAAAATTGGATTCAACCTTAATAACTGCTTTAACGAGGTCTGGGTCTACTCCATATTTTTCGCTGGAAATTTGAATTTCATCTTCGTACTTAGATTTAGATATATATAATTCTTTGTATTGTTTGCCAGATGTAGTGATTATCTTATATCTTGCAAGAGGAGTAATAAGAGCATGTTTTGGAGCTTCACTCACATACCCATTATTACAACTGATTGTCTCATATCTATCGTTTCTTTCAATCATAACCGTGCATTTTGAAATCTCAACTAGCTTAACCTGTTCTGTATTGATCAGATCAATTGATTCCCCCTGTTGGTAGGAACTAATCTTGCCTGTAGTGGGGTTCTTAATTATAGCAGTTGAGGATCCTTTTCCATTAACTGTTCCGAGTAGAGTTAAAGTTAGCTTGGTTGTCGAAAAATCAACCAAAAGTGAATCTTTACCGTATTGAACGGATTTCCCTCTTTTAAAAACGCTATTTTTTACAATCACATCATATGATTTACGTGAAGGGGATGATTTTACGCCGCTTACTCTATCGATTGCACCATCACCGATATTTATTGAGTAGGGACCCGGATTCTCTTCCTTAGCTTCCAAAAGGTGTGTACCCATAGAACATAGGAGTACACCTGTAAGGATAGTGTTTAAAATCAAGCCGTACCTTTTAGCAAGTGAAAGTATCATTTTAAGTACAAATAGATTATTTAAAATTGAGAAAAAAGTAAATAAGGAGAGTTGAATTTACCCTATAAGTTTAACAACATAGCAACCCAACCACCTTCTATAAATTCCTTATTGAAACTAAACCCAATGTCTGTAAACCCTGATAATGCCTTGTCTTTTTTTAACTCAGAGATCCCCGAAACCAAGAGCAATCCCTCATCGTCAATTAAAGATTTAATATCTTCTCGCATACGAAGCAGTTCATCTGTTACTATATTCGCAATAACTAGTTCAAATTTCCTTCGTACATTTTCTAAGGAACCATTAAGAATTACAATCCTTGAATCAACTCCATTTCCTAAAGCGTT
>Ga0209618_1000011_pt1 | contig 33161 bp, 30 predicted proteins | sample Rifsed13ft3_FD_184007 | JGI IMG/M metagenome (GOLD analysis project Ga0209618, IMG submission 184007) | Soil microbial communities from Rifle, Colorado, USA - sediment 13ft 3 (SPAdes) (version 2) | ecosystem: Environmental > Terrestrial > Deep subsurface > Rock core/Sediment | place: Rifle... | reverse complement strand
CGATCAACAAGTATTATCTCGCTTTTCTGAGGTAACATTGAAAGTAAAAGAAACGCATTAGAATCCTCTGGTCTAAAACTGTATCCTATAATAACAAGTTCTTCAGTTTCTGACATAACTTTAATTGCAGATTGCCAAATTTCGTACATTTCTTTTCTTTCAAATGGCTTAATAAAAGAGGGCAACATACATCCTGGCCCATAGCCTCCTACATAACCCGGGTTTATTTTATCTGGATGTCTATCCAGTAATCCTTCAAAATGTAATTGATTACTTTCTCTATTGTCCATTACAATTACAATATAATCTCTACCACGCAGTTTCTCGATTGATCTAAGGCTAGGTGGTTCCCAATTAATAGAACCATGCATCTTATGAATTCTTAATATGGAACACTTATTTCTTTTTTCTAAGCATTTCTTGTCCTCATCCCGTTCAAATTCTGAAACACCCACATACCCATCCAAAGGAGACCAAATACCAGCACTAAGCAATGCTTTTTCTAAAACCAAATCGTAGTTAAATGTGATGACTTTATCACTTGAGTTGATAATTTTTGAAAACTTTTTAGCCAAGATATTTCCTTTAAGTCTAACAAAAACTAGGTAGAAATAGGTTTGAATAATATTTCTTATCCTTTCTAGTTCTGTTTTACTTGTAAACCACCAAGGTATCGCTGAATGAGGTTGAATATTAGATCCTTTTTTCTCAAACCGAATATTTGGACCATTTAGATGCAGGTCAATTAAAGTAATGAGATATTCTAAGTTCTCTTTTATCTCGGTGGATATTTTATCAGAATCATACTTTTCAAATCGAGAAGTTGCTTCCTTTTCTAATCTTATTATGAAGTTATTTAAATTATTAAACCAATTAGCTCTCAACTCTTTATCTTCAGGATTTAAATCTTTTCTACTTTTTTCTCGTTTGTACGCTCTTTCTATACAACACCATAGTTCTTTCATCAAAGGACCATCAGCCACGGCCTTAGAAAATCCAGCACCTAACAAAAAGGTTCTGTTTATATTTCCCATCTACACACCAAATCGTCCAGTTTTATGTTAATAGGGAAGTCCTCAAGTAGCAATGGTAAATCTTTGTGTTTAGTGAAGGGAGTTAAGAAAAGGTGGCAAATACGTTATCAAACCAAACCTAAAGTTAAACTACACCCTTAGTCGGGCTTTTGCCATTTGGATTTGTTTTTGCCCCATATCCCTTGATCTCAATCTTTCCCATATAAAAACGCTCGTTATAGAGACAAAGAGAATAATCGTTCCAACAGCGTTTATCTCTGGGGTCATTCCTCTTCGGAGCATTGCCCAAATCTGCATAGGAAGCGTGTTATCCCTTCCAGTGAGGAATATCGTCACGATGATTTCATCAAAAGATAAAGTAAATGCAAGTAAAGCTGCGCCAAGAAGAGCAGTTGTTATATTCGGAAGAACTACGCTGAAAAATGCTCTCCATCTATTTGCCCCAAGGTCCATTGCCGCAAGAACCATAGATTTATCCATCGCTTTTAGACGTGCTAAAACCTCTAAATAAACTACTGGTATACAGAATGTGATGTGTCCTATTGCCACTGTAATCAAAGAAAGATCAAACTTTGCAAACGAGCAAAAAAGAAGAAGTGCAACACCTGTTATGACACCTGGGAAAGTTATCGGCCATGTGGAAACCCTATGAAAAACGCCTTTTAGTGGGAATATGAACTCATCCATTGCAAGAGCAAGAAGGGTTCCCACAATCAGAGAAAAAACAGTTGCAGCAATTCCCACTTTAATGCTGTTAAAGACTGCCTGCATCAGATCGTTATTATTTAGAAACTCCTTATACCAATAAAAAGTAAATTTCTTAAATGGAAAATAACTGAAAGGGGCTTCGTTAAATGAAAATATAACTACGATAATAATGGGAGAATAAAGAACTAGGAAGAAGATAAACACATAGAGCCTGAGTATAAAATCTCCAGCACTAAATGATTTTGCTAGTTCGTGTGTTTTTTTAATCCTCAATTCTTCCTGCATGATATTTATCTATGCCAAAATGTAATTTCAATGTAGGAGCGCCACATCCCTTCGACCGTTCGATCCTTCGATAAACTCAGGGCTCACAGCTCAGGAGACATGCTTGGCGCGACAGGTCGCGGCTAGAAGCCGCTCCTACCTTTATATCTCCATACCGCTATAACGTGCGGCAATCTTCTCGCTTATATAAAGTATGAAGGCCACGAGAAGTATCAGGACAAGACCATTTGCCGCTCCAAGTGTCCATTGAAACGCGCTTCCAAAAAGACTCCAAACGATATTTCCAATCATGATTCCCTCAGGACCTCCGACCAATAGGGCCGCGACAAAGTCACCTACACTTAGAGCAAACACCGAGGTAATTCCTGCTATAACACCTGGAAGGGTCAGAGGAAATATAACGCGCCAGAAGGTTGTAAACCTTCCCGCTCCGAGATCATATGAAGCCTGAAGAAATTCGTCGGGGATTTTTTCAAGCATTGCATACACTGGGATGATTAAAAAGGCTATAAAAGCCATAGTAAGCACTAAAATTAGGGCAAACTTGCTGTAAAGGAGAATACTAAGAGGTTCATCAATAACTCCGATAAAGAGTAAAAATTGGTTTATTACCCCGTTTGTCCCTAGAACTATCTTCCATGCATATGCCCTTACAAGGTAACTAATCCAGAGTTGCATGATTATAAGAAGCAAAAGCAAATTTTTATATTTTTTAAGTCTATATGCAATGAAAAAGGCAACCGGATAACCTAGTATAAGTGCGAGTATTGAGACAGTAACCCCGATACCAACTGTTTTAAGGATAGTTCCATAGTAAAGAGGAGTTGTAAAAATCTTTACGAAGTTCTTGAGTGTAAATTCCTTGATAATCGTTAGGTATTCTGTATCCCAGAACGAGTAGATAAGAAGCGAGCTGTATGCGAAGATCTCAAGAATAGTAATCCATAATATTGGAACTATAATTAGGACGATAAACTCGAGCCTTCTTCCCTTCATGCCATTTAACTATAAAAATATTGTAGGGGCAACCCTTGTGGTTGCCCAAAAGATAGGGCGGGTGCAAGACCCGCCCCTGCGGTTAACAACGCAATGACACTAAACCTTAAATAAAAAGAGACTTAGACCTAATCTACTTTGCAGTCTTGAATGCCTGACGGACCTCGTTGTATTCGCCTTCATTTTGTATCGGCTGCCACCACTTGATCTTCTTTGAGGCCTCAACTATGTAGTTCGGGTCGTCAATATGTGTGAATGCCTTCTCGTCAGGTGTCATAAGTGGAGCAGCTTTTGGGTTAACTATGAAGTAGTTAGTTACCTTGAAGACTGCATACTGTCCCTCTGGGCTGATGGCAAAATTAATCCACTTCTCTGCCATGTCCTTATTCTTAGTTCCTTTTACAACCATCCACTGGTCTATCCATCCCGAAGTACCTGGATCAGGGATGCACTCTGCCACAGGGATACCCTGCTTTTTAAGATCAAGGGTTATTATTGGCCAAGAGATTGAAGCTACAACCTCCTTGTTTGCAATAAGATTTGTAAGCTCACCGGCTGTTGACCAAAATGCCCTTATCTGCGGCCTCCACTGAATAAGAAGTTTCTTTGCCTCTTCAAGCTTCGCTTTATCCATGGTATAAGGGTCAGTACCAAGGAGGATCCCTGCCTGGAATACGGCTGTATTATCCTCACCAGGAACTGAGAGCTTCCCTTTATATTTCGGATCCTTGAAGATATCCCATGGGGGACAACTCGTAAAAACATCTGTGCGATAGGTTACTGGGTCTGGCCCCCAGGTGTAGTTTACGCCATAGACCTGCCCATCCTTCTTGTTGTAATCCAGCTTTCTAAAGAACTCGAAGATATCATTGTAGTTGGGAACGTTTTTGAGGTCTATAGGCTGAACTAGGTCAGAGTCAATCATACGCTTTGGCAAGTTGCTTGAAAGTGCAACAAGGTCGTAGGAAGCGGCCCCACCTGCCTTTACCTTGGCGAAAAACTCATCCATGCCCCCAACGTATGTTCCCTTTACCTCAGCACCGTACTTTTCTAAAAACACCTTTGTGAAGGACTCATCTGTATAGCCCTCCCACACAAGGGCACTTAGCGTGACTTTGGCAGCCTTTGAGGTCCCCGTCACAAAAAGTCCCACCAATAGCAAGGCTCCAATGAATAAAGCAGCGCCTGCTACTATCTGCTTCCTAAAATTTCCCTTCTTCTTCATGTTTCCTTACCTCCTTGATTAGGGATTTAATTTTTTAAAACTATTGCATCCTCTATTTTCCAACAGAAATAAAGAGAATCTCCAATTGCAAGTTTTTGAAGCAGGGCATCACCCCCTCGCGCCTCAGCTTTTACCTCAAGACCGTTCCCTAAAGTAATTATGTAATCAACCAGAGAGCCTTCGTAGATGGTTTCAACGAGTTTTCCCGGAATACAATTTAAATCGTTTGTTCCTTCAAGGTCTCTAAACAAAAATACCCTTTCAGGTCTAATGCCTACCGTTATGCTATCGCTAACGTTTACCCTTTCCTTTGTTTTTACAAGAACCTCGCCAACGCCTTCAATCTGTACGATTGCCCTATTTCCTTCTGATCGTATTGCCTTTCCATCAAGGAAATTCATCTCTCCTATAAATTCAGCAGCAAAACGTGTGGCAGGATTCTCGTATATTTCCATAGGCGTTCCAATCTGTACTATTTTCCCCTTGTCCAGAATAAGGATTCTGTCTGAAATGCTTAAAGCCTCCCCCTGGTCGTGGGTTACGTAGATGAAGGTTGAACCTATTCTCTCATGAAGGCTCTTGAGCTCAATGAGAAGATGCTGTCTGATTTTTAGGTCAAGCGCGCTTAAAGGCTCATCAAGGAGAAGAACTTCAGGTTCTTTAATTAAAGCCCTTGCAAGCGCAACACGCTGCTTCATTCCTCCAGAAAGGTGATGAGGCTCGCTCTTCTCCCACTGTTCAAGCTTCATAAGCCTAAGCATGTTCTTAACCTTTTCCTTAACAACCTCCTTTTTAACACTGTCAACCTTAAGACCATAGGAAATGTTGCCAAAAACATCCATGTGTGGAAAAAGCGCATAGTTTTGAAAAACCGTGTTCACATTTTTTCTCTTGTGCGGTGGTATACCATTTACTCGATTACCAAATATGTAAACGTCACCCTCTTCAGGCTCTTCAAACCCACCTAAGATCTTTAAGATTGTGGTTTTCCCACTACCCGATGGTCCAAGAAAGGAAAAAAGCTCACCCTTCTTTACTTCAAATGAGACGTTGTCAAGGGCAATGAAATCACCGTATCTTTTTGTGACGTTCTCAAATACGATTGCTGGCTTCTCAACAGAGGGAAATACCTCCTTGCTTTCTCTTTGCGAATTTGCTTCTTCTTTTATAGCTAGCAATCTTTCTTGACTCATTTGAAACCTGCAACTATTTAATCACAGATTAACACGAATTTACACTAATAAAATGATGCGACATCCATGATTCACGAATTATCTTATTCATCTTGCTTCCTGCATCTTGTATCTTGTATCTCATCCTCACGTATACCATCCGAGTGGGCTTTCATTGAGATTAATGGTTACTTGTTTCAACTGTGTATATTCCTCAACTGCATATCTTCCGAGCTCTCTACCAATCCCGCTCTGTTTGTATCCCCCCCAGGGAAGCTGGTTAAAACAGGGTTGTGATGAATTAACCCAGAGAATACCCGCTCTAAGCTCTTTTGTGATTCTGAATGCCCTGTTTATATCTCTAGTAAATACCCCCGCTGCAAGACCATACCTCGTTTGGTTTGCAAGCTCTATTGCTTCATCTTCTTCTCTAAATTTCATAACAGTAAGCACAGGGCCAAAGATTTCATCCTGAACTACCTTCATATTGTTTTTTACATTTGTAAAAATCGTAGGGGAAACATAGAACCCCTTTTTAAGTTCGCCATTTTGAAGTCGCTTTCCCCCGTAAGCGATTTCTGCCCCCTCTTTCTTCCCAAGCTCTATATAATGCATCACCTTATTTAACTGTTTCTCAGATGCAATCGGGCCCATTTCAGTGGCTTCCTCAAGTGGGTTACCTATTTTTATCCTCTTTGCCTTTTTAGTAAGCTCCTCTACAAATCTATCATGTATTTTATCGTGGAGATAAAGTCTTGATGTTGCAGAGCAAACCTCTCCTTGATTTACAAAAATCCCAAACTGCACCCACTCGACAGCAAGAGGGAAATCAGCATCCTCAAAAACAATCATCGGGGATTTTCCACCAAGCTCGAGTGAGATCTTCTTGACATTCCCCGCTGCGGCTATCATTAGTTGTTTTCCTACCTCTGTGCTTCCAGTAAATGCGATCTTGTCAACGTACTCATTCTTTGCAAGCTCCATTCCAGCAACCGGGCCAAGACCGTTTATTATGTTTACAACACCATCGGGAAACCCTACCTCCTTAATCAACTTCGCAAGCTCAAGTGCAGTTAGGGGTGTTATTTCTGCAGGTTTTAATACACAACAATTCCCTGTAGCAAGGGCCGGAGCCAGTTTCCATGCAGCCATAAGAAGAGGATAATTCCATGGGATAATCTGACCAACTACACCAACAGGTTCTCTGAGCACCATTGCAAAGATATTTGGGTCGGGAACAGGAACGATGTCGCCATTAATTTTGTCTGCAAGACCACCATAAAATTCAAAGCAGTCTGCCGCATCACTCATATCCATCCTTGACTCTCTTATGGGTTTCCCGGAGTTTAAGGTTTCAAGTTGAGCAAGTTCCTCAGCCTGATCTCTAATCGCACGGGCAAGGGCAAATAGTAATTTCCCGCGCTCGACTTGACTCATTTTTCTCCAAGGACCTTTATCAAATGCGCGTCTTGCAGCCATTATTGCCATTCTTGCATCTTCTTCATCAGCAAGCGGGACAGTAGCGATCACCTCTTGGTTCGCAGGGTTTATAACATTCCAAGTCTCTCCTGTATGAGAAGAAACCCATTTGCCGTCAACAAACATCTTATATTTTTTCACAGCCATCGGGATCACCCCTCCATTCGATTGCGGATTTGGGAATAAAAGATTTAATTAGCCGCCAATAACTAAGCTCCCATGACCAAATCACAAATCTCAAACAAATCCAAAATTCCAAATTCAAGCGGTTCCCTAAAATCCTCCCTCTTTCATCGCTACCACAGAGCCCAATGTTTGGTACTTGGAATTTAGAGCTTGGTGATTGTTTGTGGTTTGGTGCTTGTAATTTGGAATTTGTATTTTCATTTGTGAGTAAATATCTTTTTAAACCCTCATACCGCAATCTAAGATCAAAGGGCTTCATATTGAAATTATAACAATTTCTCATACTTACTTCTAGGCTTTCTTTTTAGAGGAATATCCCTTATTAACTGCTCGAACTGCTTTTTCTAAAATATCTAAGCCTCTCAGAAGTAAACCCTCATCTATTATTAGAGGAACAAGAAGCCTCACAACGTTATCGTAAACGCCTGCCTTCATTATCACTAATCCATTTTTGTAGCATTGTTTAATTACCTCTGCAGCCTCTTCCTTAGCAGGCTCCTTTGTAACTCTATCCTTAACGAGCTCAATCGCAGCCATAGCCCCTAACCCCCTAGCGTCTCCTATTATATAATATTTCTCATGCATATTTTTGAGCCTTTCGTTTATTAATTCACCAACCCTACGGGCATGCTCCATAAATCCCTCCTCCTGCATTATTTCAATTACTTTTAAAGAGGCAACACAAGATAGCGGATTTCCTCCGAATGTTCCACCCAGCGATCCAACTTCTGGTGCATTCATAATCTCTGCCTTTCCCGTTACCGCTCCAAGGGGAAGCCCCGCGGCTATTGATTTTCCCATAACCATTATGTCAGGTTCCAAGTTGTAATGATTAACTGCAAACATCTCACCGGTTCTCCCAAATCCTGTTTGCACCTCATCCACGATAAATACGATTCCGTTCTCCTTACAAATCCTAGCTATTCCGGGAAGAAACTCAGGCGGCGGAACTATGAATCCGCCTTCGCCAGTAACGGGCTCGACAATAACGGCAGCAACCTCCTCAGAGTCTACATGGGTTTTAAAAAAGCTTTTAAAATGGTCAAGGCACGCAACCGCGCAATTCGAATAATCAGATCCGAACGGACAACGGTATGGGTAAGCATAAGGCATACGGTATACTTCAGGTGCAAAGGGACCAAATCCCAGTTTGTAGTATCTTAATTTGCTTGTGAGGGTCATGGTTAGGAGAGTTCTTCCATGAAACGCATGCTCGAAGGTTATAACCGATTTTCTTTTCGTAAAGTATCTTGATACCTTGATGGCGTTTTCCACAGCCTCGGCTCCACTGTTTAAAAGAATGGTCTTTTTAGGGAAATTTCCAGGGGTAATCTCAGCGAGTTTCTCAGCAAGCCTAACATAAGGCTCGTACATAAACACATGAAAACAAGTATGAAGATATTTTTCTATCTGCACCCTTAGAGCTTCGGTTATTTCCTTTCTTGAGTGTCCAACATTAACAGTTGCAAGACCACTTGCAAAATCTATAAAGGTGTTTCCATCTATATCAGTAATTAGTGAATCTTTAGCCTTTTCAATAAATGCCGGTACGGTATTAAACACCCCTCTTGGTACATATTTTTCTCTGAGTTCAATCATTCCTTTTGATTTTGGTCCTGGAATCTCTGTTTTTAGATTTTCACTTGTTTTTTTCATTTCTTAAGCTCTTGAATAACAGGAACTAGATTTGATATTTTTGATATTATAGTATGCTGCAATAAAAAACAATAATTTTATTGTCATCAAAAGAAAATAGCCTTCTGCCCACCCTATGAAGAATGAAGTTCTGAGGCGACCTGGCACGACATGACATTCAGTACAAAGTGAGTAATCACAAATTGACAGCTTCACATTACCCTAAAAACTAGAATAACAAGATACATATTGGGGGGCAATTACTGTGCCGTGAAAGGTTTCAAACGGAACTAACTGAAATCATTAGAAAACTAAATTGCCATTGCGTCAACCTTTCTCTTCTTTGTACCGCCTAGCCTAGCAAATTCCATGTGGTCAAGAAACTTTAAAAGCTTTACTTGAATATTTTGTGGAAGCTCCCCTATCTCATCCAAAAAAAGGGTTCCACCATTTGCGAGCTCAACCAATCCTGGCTTACCTTCAGGCTTTGCCCCCGTAAATGCACCCTTTTCGTAACCGAATAGCTCAGCTTCAATAAGGGTCTCTGGTATTGCACTACAATCTATATCAATAAACGCCTTATCCTTGCGCTGGCTCCCCTCATGGATTATCTTTGCAAAGAGTTCCTTACCAACCCCTGATTCGCCGAGTATAAGAACCGTTGAATTAAACCTCGCAACCTTGAGCGCTGTCTCAAGGGCATTTAGCAACTTTTTACTCTTAGCTACGATATCTATAGTTTTAATCTCCCTCATTTCCCTCTCGCTTTCTTTTATTCTCTCCTTGAGTTCTTCTAAAAGCGTGACATCCCTTTCACTGGTCACAACGTATATGATTTCCCCATTACCATCAAACACAGGATTTCCAGTAATAAGTAATTTCCTTCCACTTCTAACGCTCTGAATAAAACTCACCGGTACTCTCTTGCGAAGTACTTCTATCGTGACAGATGTATCAAAGAAGCCCTCTTCCACAAGTTCTCTCACATTTCTTCCAATTACATCCTTTTCCTTAAGGTCGTTAAGCCTCAACGAAGCCTTGTTTACCTTAATTACGTTTCCATCTCCATCAGTAATAAAAAGTCCGTCATAGCAGGACTCAATTATCGCTTCCATCCGAAGATTTAGTTTTTTTACTGAATGTAGCTCGTCTGATATTCTATCAATCTCACTAATTTCTTGAAAAACGCTGACTGCACCGATTATCTTTCCATCGACTTTTATAGGACTAATGTTTGCAACAAGTGTAACAATCTTGCCTCGAAGAACTTTACCGCTAACACCTACTCCGCTTTGGATTACGTCGAGAAGCCCACTTCCTGTATTTGGAAGGACATCCAACACAAATCGATTAATCGCCTTTTCCGTAGGTATTTGGAATATGTTCTCAGCCGCTTTATTGAAGAACATAATCTCCCCCTTCGAATTAACTATAACTACACCGTTTGGAATAACGCTCGCTATTTCTTTAAATAACTTTGTATCTTTAATAGGAAAGCTCACACGCTTTTTCATAGTACTAGCTTTTGTTCCTTTTACTCCTCCTTGAAAGTGTCCTTTCTTATTCCAAACTCCTTGAGTCTTAACTCAAGTATTCTTCTTGTCGTTCCGAGTAGATCAGCTAATTCGGTGTTAGAGAGATTTGGATGCTCTTTAACCGCCTTTTCAATTAGCTTGTGATCTAATTCGGTGGTAAGGGACTGGATTAATTCATGTATCATCTCCCAGCTACCTTTTAAGGGTAGATCCTCTACCCCTAAAAACAACCGAAATACCTTCCATAGACCATGAAAAAAGATCTCTTCCCCTATTTCCGAGGGACTTTCATGAGAGCCTTTTATCTGAAGATCCCGTGCTTCTATCCTATCACCCTGAGCTTCAATTAACGCACGCTCGATCATATTTTCTAGTTCTCTAACGTTCCCCGGGTAATCATGCTCCATAAGAATATGCCACGCCTCAGAAGAAAGCTCTGTGATCTGCCTTTCTAACTTTTTCCCCTTATTTTCAAGGAAATGTGCAACAAGAATGGGAATATCGTCCTTTCTTTCTCTAAGCAGAGGAAGCTCTATAGTGATAACACTGAGTCTGTAGTATAAATCCTTCCTAAAGCTTTCGTCATCTAAGGCCTTTCTAATATCTCTATTTGTAGCTGCAATTATTCTTACGTCAACCTTTATTGGAGTTCCTCCCCCCACCCTTTCAAATTCCCTCTCCTGGAGGAATCTGAGAATCTTTGTTTGGAGCCACGGGCTCATATCGCCTATTTCATCGAGGAAAAGTGTCCCTCCATGTGCACGTTCAAATTTTCCTACCTGAGTTCTAAGCGCACCCGTGAAAGCCCCCTTCTCATATCCAAAGAGCTCACTCTCAAGAAGAGTTTCAGGGAGTGCAGCGCAATTTATAGCGACAAAAGGCCCCTTCCTTCTTTTACCTGACTCATGTATTTCTCTAGCTACAAGCTCTTTACCTGTTCCGCTCTCTCCCAGGATAAGTACTGTTGAATCCGTATTAGCAGCCTTCTCTATAGCAGAAAATACCTCCTCCATCTTTGGGCTCTTGCCGATAATAGTATTGTATCCATGAGGGCTGCGCTTAACACTACGAACCTCATGAGAGATTTTTCTCCCCCCCTCGATCGCCCTTTCAACTACTGAAAGAAACTCCTCATTTCCAAACGGCTTGATGAGATATTCAAAGGCTCCGCCTTTCATCGCTTCAATTGCCGACTTTACACTTGAATATGCGGTCATAATAATGACTGGCATATCTGGGTGTGTGTACTTTACCCTTTTTAAGAGCTCTAGTCCGTTCATCCCTGGCATTGATAGGTCAACAACCATCAAATCGGTGTCATGCCCTGTTATATATTTAAGTGCTAGATCACCGCTTAAGGCAAATGACACATCGTATTTTCCCTCACCCGAAAGAAGTATCTGAAGGGATCGGCACATTCTGGTTTCGTCATCTACGATTAAAATTTGTGGCTTCATCTCTATTTTATTCCCATTTCTCCCGCAGTGTGGGAGAAATACTGCTTTTTATATTATCACATCGATTTTTGCTGATGAAGGGCTCTCCACTTTTCTCTAAACCGAATATTTCCTTCCCTTCCACTCAATCTCCCTACTAATTTTACCCCTATATGCTGAGAGTAAAAACAAAATAGTAGAAACCCCTATACCTATAGGGTAAAAAAATGCTGAGGCATTTGGATATTTCAATTCGTCGAATCTCCTCAACTTTGTGACAACAATAAGAGACACTAGACATAAAGTTGCAATCAAAAATAAACCACTTGTAAATCCTGGCTCTATGAAAGTCAAAAGCAATGAATAAAGAAATAGAATAAAGGGGAGTAAAGAAAAAAATATAAGGCGAAGAACTATCTTGAAAAGAGTTTTAAAGTCATAACCAAGCAGGGTAAAAAGGTTTTTTGTCCAACCCTGAACTATTTCCCTTAAAGATTTATACATCCTGCAGCGAACTATTTCCCTACCGTAGGAGAAGTAGATTTTGAACCCTTTTTTCTTAACGTTTTCCGCTAAACTAACATCTTCTAGTATTTTATCTCTTATCGTTTCATGCCCCCCTGCATCTTCATAAACACTTCTTTGAATCAAAATGAACTGCCCATTCGCTGCAGCAGCATCCGCATTAGGACTATTAATCCAATTGTAATTGTATCTATAGCTCAAGAACTCATAAATAACAGGCTGTACAGCAGATTCCCAGAATCCACGAAGCACCTGCTCAGGGCTAAAAGAAACCATATTTATGTTGTTTGATAAACTAAAGCTTAGCACCTTTGATATCGCATCAGGGTAGAGTTCTGTATCAGCATCGAGAAAAAGAAGCCATTCTCCACCGGCCTCTTTCATACCGAGGTGAATAGCATAGTTTTTTCCTATCCAACCCTCTGGTAGGTTGCCATTTTTAATTAACTTTAATTTCGCATTATTTTTTTGCATATCCTCTACCGCTCGATAAGTGCCATCTTTTGATCCATCATCTATGACGATAATTTCTAGCTCATTGTAGTTCTGTCTAATTACTGATGTCAGGCACGTAGATATGTTTTCCATCTCATTTCTAGCCGGGATAATGACGGATACCAAGGGGGAGTTAATTACGCCAGTGATCTGTATATTAGATTGAATATGATCATAGGAATGATCTCTATTTTTTACAAACTCTCTGATCCAGAAAAGATATATAAAAAAAAGAAAAATATATTCTATGAACATCAAAACTTGAATTTACAATACTATAGTCTTATTTACAATATAAAATATAAAGACTAGATTCGATCACTATAAGTCTCCCATGCTAATATCTTATGCTAATATTTGACAAAGGTAAGTTATTCACCTATATTTTGTAGTTTATTACATAAAAGAGTTGGGCCCATAGCTCAGCTGGTAGAGCTCCCGGCTCATAACCGGAGGGTCCCTGGTTCGAACCCAGGTGGGCCCACGCGTAATAGATATGGATTCCTAGATGGTCAAGGACGGTTACCTGAATAAATTTTATGTCTTTTCATCGTATATACTTTCCCGAATAAAATCATTCCAAGTTTTTACAAACACAACAGCAAAACAAGGAGGTAAATATGAGGAGTCAGATTACAGCCCTTGAGGCGCTTCAGCAGCTTGATATAGAACTTAGGGAGTTGGAAGATGATCTAGAAAGATACCCTCAAGAAATATCACGATACAAAGAAGAAACAGAAAACACTAAACAATCCCTGGCTAAAGCAAAAGAAGAACTCAACCAAACAAGAAAAAGGAAGATGGAAAGTGAGTCAAAGCTATCCGGAAATAAAGATAAAATAAAAAAGGCTGAGGTAAAGCTTTTTGAGATAAAAACATATAGGGAGTATGAAGCTTTACAAAAAGAGATTGGAGATGTTAAAAAGGCTAACGCAGATCTCGAGGAGGATATATTAAAAGAAATGGAGACACTTGAGGGGTTAGAGACAGAGGTTAAAGAAAAGGAGAACACTCTGAATGAGAAAGAAAAGGAGTATGACAAGATAATAGACATCTATAATCGAAAAATTAGTGAGATAACAAAGGCCTATGAAATTAAGAAGCAGGAAAAGAAGAAAATGGTTTCACTTATTAACCCAGAAATACATACACTTTACGAGAGAATAAGAAGAAGAAATGGCGTTGTAATTGTACAAGCAAGAAATGAGTTATGTACAGGATGTAATATGAACATCCCCCCACAGCTTTTTAACGAAGTCCTTACCAGTAAAAGGATGATCCAGTGCCCGAACTGTCAAAGAATTCTCTACTGTGAAGAAACAACCGAAGGTGAGGTACAAACAGCATAGAGTGTCTTCCACTACCTTGAACTCGTCTCTTGAAATCTATATTGACGGTGCTTCGAGAGGAAACCCAGGCAAGTCAGGTGCGGGGATATTAATAAAAGAGACGAACGGAAGCATCCATAAGATAAAGAGAAAACTTGGGATTCGTACAAATAACCAAGCTGAATACGAGGCATTAATAAATGCCCTCAAGGCAGCAAAAGGACTTAAAAAAACCCACCTAAAAATCTATTCAGATTCACTTTTACTAGTCAGTCAGATAAACGGAAACTGGCGCATCCGTAATCCTAATATTTTAGCACTTTCCAAAAAAGCCAGAAGCCTAATTAAGGGATTTAAACACGTAGAGATTCATCACATTCCAAGGGAATTAAACAGAGAAGCAGACAGACTTGCAAACGCAGCAATAGATGAATATCCTTAAATACTAGGACGAGTGAACTGGGCGATCGCTGGGTTTTCCAATTTGGATAACCCAGAGGAAAGTCCGAACTCCATAGGGTAGAGTGCTGGGTAATACCCAGGTGTCGTAAGACAACGGAGAGTGCAACAGAAAACAAACCGCCTATGTTTTTCTATCCTCTATTAGAATTAGAAAAACAGGCAAGGGTGAAAAGGCAGTGTAAGAGACTACCGCGCAGAATGGTGACATTTTGCGGCTTGTAAACCCCACTCGGAGAAAGACCAAATAGGGAAGTAGCTGTTTTCTTTTTAAAGAGAACAGGCAGGTAGCCCGCCTGATGCTTCCGGGTAGGTCGCATGAGGCATCCAGAAATGGATGTCCTAGATGAATGATCGTCCAAGACAGAATTCGGCTTATAGGTTCGCTCGTCTCTTTAAATACGTGGTTCGGGGTTCGATGCTCTTGGTTTAAATACGATACACTAGTCACGATCCACGACTAGCTGAATCTAACTTTAACAAACTCCCGCTTTCCGATTTTTACCTTTAGGAGTTCTTTATAGGGCAACAAGGCCTTTGGATCGGCGATCTTTTGTCCATCTACTATAACTCCGCCCTGCTCTATTAACCTCTTTGCCTCCCCTCGACTTTTGACCCTATCAGAAGAAAGGAGAACTAGGTCCAAAATAGTTGTGCCATTTGTTCTCACAAGCGTTATCTCTTTTGCATCTTCTGGAAACTGCCTATCAGAAAACTTAATCTCGAAATCCCTTTGAGCCTGAGCAGCACTTTCATTTCCATGAAACCAAGAGACTAGCTCGGAAGAAAGAGCCTTCTTAGCGTCCATAGGATGCCACTCAACTCTCATCTTGCCGATTTCCTCCTGAGGCCTCTTGCTGAGAAGTTCGTAATACTTCCACATTAGCCGGTCTGATATAGACATAACCTTCCCGTATATCTCGTCTGGAGTGTCTTCTATCGCTATATAGTTCCCGAGGGATTTAGACATCTTCTGAACACCATCAAGACCTTCTAGGATAGGAACTAAGATAGCCACTTGTGGTTCTTGTTTGAAATACCTCTGAACGTCTCGGCCAAGAAGAATGTTGAATTTCTGGTCTGTCCCTCCGAATTCAACATCCGCTCTGATGTTAGCTGAATCATAGCCCTGTATCAGAGGGTAAAGGAATTCCCTAAGTGTAATAGCAGCGCCAGATGTGTAACGTTTATGAAAGTCATCTCGTTCAAGCATTCTGGCTACATTCTCAAGTGATGCTAGTTCCAATATTTCTTGAGCGTTCATTTTCTCAAGCCAGATGGAGTTAAAGACAACCTCAGTTTTATCTTCTCTTAGGATTTTAAAAACCTGCCTTTCGTAAGTTTTGCCGTTTTGAGCAACCTCTTCTTTAGTCAAAGGGGGTCTAGTCTCTGTCTTTCCAGAAGGATCGCCAATCATTGCAGTAAAATCTCCAATTAGAAAAACCACCGTATGCCCCAAGTCCTGAAAGTCTCTAAGTTTTTTGATAAGGACGCAGTGCCCTAGATGGAGATCCGGTGCAGTCGGGTCGAATCCAGCTTTTATTCTAAGGGGTTTATTTGTCTCTAGAGATTTCTTTAACTTTAAAAGTAGTTCTTCTTCAGAGATTATCTCTGCGGTTCCTCTTTTGATGATTTCAAGCTGTTTTTCGGGACTAATCTTTGTCATAATTAGAATTCCTTTTCCTAAATTCGATTTAAAATATAGTATATTCAAGCCTTAAGTCAACGAGAGAAAGAGGTATCGAATATTCTACTTGAAAAAACTCTCGATAGTTCTTAGAATATTAAACTTGCGGAGGTTACATGACTATGAGAAGAGGAGAGAGAGTGTATTATGTTAAGGATTTAATCCAGTCAGTCCCTCTTCACCCGCCAAAAAGAATATTTGACGAGCTTGAAAGGTTAGGTTATCGAGGCCAATCAGGAGCAAGGCGTGCAGTATCTCTTGCCGCATATCGTCACGTTAAGAGGCTTAAGCTCTTACACACCAAAAAGGTTCCAAGACCGGAGCTTCCTCCAAGGCCTAACTCAATCCTGATGGGGCCCACGGGATGCGGTAAGACTTATCTCATTGAACTTCTATTCGGGGAGATATTTAAAATACCATATGTCATAGTGGATATGACTAAGTTCACTGAATCCGGCTATGTAGGGGATGATGTTGTAAATATGCTTGTTCAACTTGTTTACACTGCAAATGAAAGTATTGATATTGCTGAATGCGGTGTTGTTGTCCTGGACGAATTTGATAAGATAGCAGGTGCATTTAGCACTGCAAGGTTTGCAGGACAAGGAACTACAAAAGACGTTTCTGGATATGGTGTCCAGAGGGAGCTACTTAAAATCCTTGAAGGGGCTGATGTGCAGATCCCACTTGATTTCGGGTTCTCAAGCCGTGGTCCAAGGGCACTGATTTCAACAAGGGATATAACCTTTTTTGCTGTTGGAGCATTCTCAGGAATAAGGAGCTTATTTGAAAAAGGCGGAGTGGGGTTTCTTCAAAAATTGGAAGAAGATGGAGAGGCAGATGAATCAATTGCCTATAAATTGAGCGAAGAGGAAGCTGATGATGTGACACGGTTTCATCTATTCGGATTTCTTCCAGAGCTCATTTCAAGGTTCAACAGAATTGTACCGTTTTCTCCTCTTGATAAAGACACACTAAGAGACATCTTTCTTCTTAAGGTTCAAAAATACAAAAAGGAGTTTGAAGAAGAGGGATTCCAGCTACACATAGAGCCAAAGGTGGCTGATTTCGTCATAAAAGAAGCCGTTAAGAGGCAGACAGGAGCAAGAGGATTAGATGTTCTTATGTCTAAACACCTAGAAGAGGTAGCCTTTGAGATATTCGGAAAAGGTGATGAGGGAGAGGTCATGCTCACTGTAGCCTCCGGAAAGGTCTCTCATATAGTAAAGAGGCGCGCATGATGGATTCGACTCTTCGACAAGCTCAGAGCTCACCACAAAAGGTATCTATTGTAAGCCTGGGCTGCTCAAAAAACCTTGTAGATAGCGAATTAATTCTCGGCTCACTCAAAAACGCAGGATACGAAATCTCATCTGAGAAAGAAGCGGATTTAATAGTCGTAAACACTTGTGGGTTTATTGCAGACGCAAAGAAGGAATCTATAAACACGATAATCGAGCTTTCACAATACAAACACCATGGTAACTGTAAGAAGCTAATCGTTACAGGATGCCTTGTTGAGAGATATGCGGATGAGCTTAAAAGGGAACTTCCTGAAGTGGATGCCTTCTGGGGCACAGGCGACCTCCTAAAGATTGGGGAGATTCTGGGAATGAAAAAGATTAAGAAAATCTACAAGTCTACTCCCGGAACACTCTATGACCCAGATAGTCCAAGGGTTCTTACAACACTCCCCCATACAGCTTATGTGAAAGTTTCTGAAGGGTGCTCAAGAACTTGCTCTTTCTGCATAATTCCAAAACTAAGGGGTCTTATGAAAAGTAGACCCGCTGATTCTATCGTCGGAGAGGTAAGGAATCTAGCAAATCTTGGAGTCAAGGAGATAAACCTCATTGCTCAGGATATGACAAGCTATGGAAGGGACATCGGAACGAATCTAGAAAACCTGCTTCGAGAGCTTGTAAAAGTAGATGGTATAAAGTGGATGAGGCTTCTTTACTGCTATCCCTGGGGATTTACAGATTCCCTTGTAAGGCTCATTGCTGAAGAAGAAAAGATACTGAATTACATAGATATGCCTCTTCAACACATAAACGATAGAATCCTGAAACTCATGGATAGAGGAACTACAAGTGCTAAAATCAGAAATATTATTGATAAGCTTCGTAAGGAAATTCCAAATCTAACGCTTCGCACCACATTCATCGCGGGATTTCCGAGTGAAACCGAAGAGGAGTTTAAAGAGCTTCTTGATTTTGTAGAAGATATGAGATTTGAAAGAGCTGGGGCTTTTAAGTACTCGCAAGAAGAAGGAACTAAAGCAGGTGAGATGCCTCATCAAATTCCTGATGAAGTAAAAGAAGAAAGATACGAAAGACTACTGGAAGTTCAATCCGAGGTTTCTCTGAATAAAAATCGAACGCTTATTGGAACCATCCACGAGGGCTTTATCGAAGGCACCGAGAACGGCAATTACATCGCCAGAATCCCCTCACAAGCGCCTGAGGTTGATGGGGTGACGTATATAAGTGGTTCCCCAAAAACCCTCCCTCCAGATAGCTACCCCAGATCCCAAAGAAACAAGAGACTAAAAGTCGGCGACTTGGTAAAAGTCTCGATCACCGATGCGGATATTTATGACCTGTTTGGGAAAGTAGTAAGTTAGACCCTACTTAAACCCTCTTATCCCATTTTCAAGAAAAGATTTAATCGTATTATTTCCGATTCTTTTGGATGCTTACTCCTCCCCCCATCCTAACCTTCCCCCACTAAGAGGGGGAAGGGATAAAAAAATTTCCTTTCCTCCCCCTTTTATGGGGAGGACCAAGGTGGGGGTTAAAATAAACCCGATTGTTGAATACTTTCTGACTTATAAATATACTCCATAGAAAATGAAAATAATATTCATGGGAACTCCGGAATTTGCTGTGCCTTCTCTGAGGGCTCTAGTTGATTCGGGAGACGAGGTTGTCGCAGTTGTAACCCAGCCTGATAAACCTAAGGGGCGAGGGCTTGAGGTTGCCCCGCCTCCGACAAAGGTTCTTGCAGAAAGACACGGTATTCCTGTTTTGCAACCTGCTAAGATTAAAACGGAGGAGTTTTTTAACGAGCTTAAAAAATTTAATCCAGACTTAATCTGTGTTGCTGCATACGGGAAAATCCTGCCCAAGAATATACTTGATCTCCCCCACTACGGTTGTATCAATGTCCACGCGTCACTTCTTCCCAAATATAGAGGTGCGGCTCCGATCAACTGGGCGATAATTCGAGGAGAAAAGGTTACGGGAATTACTACGATGAAAATGGATGAGGGCATGGATACGGGCGATATGCTCCTTAAAAAAGAGGTACCCATTGAAGATGAAGATACCGGAGAAACCTTATCCGAGAAGCTTTCCGAAATAGGAGCCAGGCTTCTAATCGAAACCATAAGGCTTCTCAAAGAAGGACAGCTCAATCCCATTCCTCAAGATCATTCACAGGCTAACTATGCACCGATGCTTAAAAAAGAGGATGGAAAGATAGACTGGCAAAAATCGGCTGAAGAAATCAGAAACCTGATTCGTGGAGCACTTCCATGGCCCAGTGCCTATACAAATCTTGAGGGAAAACTCCTAAAAATATATAAAGTTCGCCTTGCTGGTGGTGAAGGGAAGCCAGGAGAGGTGATAAAATCCGAGTCTGGAATTTTAAGAGTCGCAACAGGGAAAGGAGCACTAGATATTCTGAAACTTCAAATTGAGGGAGGGAAAAAACTAGAAACCCAGGTGTTTTTAAGAGGAAGAAGGATTGAAGAGGGGATGGTATTGGGAGATTAGAACCAATTCTCTATGGAAATATCGAATAAAAAAGTAGGGTCGAACATCGCGTTCGCCCATAATGGGAATGGGCAACCGCAAGGGTTGCCCCTACAGGTTTTATGCTGTATTTCAAAACAGAATTAGTATTAATTGCATGATTCGGAGCAAACTAAGTGGTTAATTATCTAGCTAATTGGTGTATTAGATTTAGCTCTATACTTTTTCTCTAAATACTCAACACCACCTCAAAAAAACCAATCTTTACTTTAGATGCAATTCCATTCTTCCAGCATATATCTCGTGCTGCGTTTTGCAATTCTTTTGGGACTAAAAGCACAAGCTGAGTGCCAAGATTTGATAGCTCTCTCCACTCTTGAACCTCTTCTTCATTAATAGTCTCCTGGGTCTCTACCTCTGCTATCAACATAATCTGACCGTAGTTTACAAAAACTACATCGGGATAATGCCCTTTAAACTCAAAATTTTTTTCTTGCCCAGGATTTGTATGGACTTCTTTGTAGAGTCTTGAGTATTTCTCTTTTATCTTGCTAATTACCCAATCGTGGAGAAACTGTTCATCCCTAGACCGCTCCATATCTTTCTCCCCACTTAAGCTTGGTTTTAAGAATCGTAAAATAATCTCTGAATGGGGATTTAATCAACTTAACAGATGTGTCAGCCTTTCGTACCTCAACCACATCTCCCATATTCAAGCTTACTCCTACCTGTCCGTCTAGTGTAAGGTAAATATCCGGTGTATCTGTAAGAACCTTGACCCTGATTGTAGTTTCATTGGAAACAACTAGAGGTCGGTCGGTAAGGGTATGTGGACAAATCGGAGTAATGATTGTAAGAGGAAGCGTTGGATAAACAATGGGACCCCCAGCAGAAAGAGAATAAGCAGTAGAGCCTGTTGGAGTTGAAAGGATTATTCCATCTGCCTTAAAGGTGGTTACATGAGAATCGTTTATATATATTGCAAGATCAATTATTCTTGCAACTGCTCCTTTGTTAACTACAACATCGTTAAGAACCAGGTAATTCCCTATTCTTTCATTCCTTCTATGAATAGTTGCATCAAGCATTTCTCTTTTTTCGATTTCGTATTTGCCAGAAAGGATATACTCCATCATGGGATAGAGCTCATCGAGGGTAATCTCGGTGAGGAAGCCCAGTCCTCCAAGATTTACTCCTAAAATCGGAATATCGTATTTTGAGACAAGGCGGGCAACTCCAAGAAAAGTCCCATCTCCACCAAAAACTAAAACCAGATCTACAAGTTCAGGGAGTTCGCTTCGTGGAACAGAGCTTTTATGCCCAATTACCGCTGCAAGTTCTTTCTCAACATAAACCTCAATGCCCTTCTTTTCAAGCAACTTGGATAGTTCTGTTGTAATCTCAAAGGTTTCTTTTTTCTTGGTATTGCCGATAATACCGATCCTCAAAACCTATGCCTCCAACTCAATCGGCTGCCATTCGTGGAGTTTTTTGCAGTCTATGGAGTGTGAATATAATATACGTTGGCGGGTTAAAGAATCAAATATCAAGAAGCATGAGACAAGATGCAAGATGAACGATACATAATTCATACATCATGAATCATTTTATTTGTGGCAAAATTGTGGAAAGAGAGGGAAAACGTTAAATCGATTAGCCTCTGCCTTCTACATTTTCTCATCCGCAGAGCCTCCAAATGCGGGACTAGGAAGTCCTCGTCAAGCTCAGACGAGACATCCTGACTATCCTTGCTAATTTGACATCTCTTCTTTCTTCTTCTCCCCCGCTTCGTAAAGCAGATAGCTTTTTATAAATTCACTTAAGTCACCATCAAGTATCGGCTCAACGTTCCCCGTTTCGTATCCAGTTCTATGATCCTTAATCATCCTATATGGATGCAGCACATAGGAACGAATCTGACTACCCCATGCTATGTCCTTCTTTGTTGCATGTAGCTCTTCGAGCTTCTCTCTTTGTTTTTCTTTTTCAAGTTCGTATAGCCTTGCACGAAGAACCTTCATCGCTACAACACGATTTTGATGCTGAGAACGCTCATTCTGACAACTAGCCACTATCCCGGTCGGAAGATGTGTAATCCTCACAGCAGAGTCGGTTTTATTTACATGCTGGCCACCCTTGCCACCTGCTCGAAATGTATCAATCCTTAAATCCTTCTCATCAATCTCCACTTTAATATCTTCATCTATCTCAGGCGAAACAAATACGGATGCAAAAGAGGTGTGTCTTCTCCTGTTTGCATCAAATGGAGAAATACGCACTAGACGATGCACGCCACTTTCTGCTTTGAGATACCCATAGGCATAAGAACCCTTTACAAATAATGTTGCGCTTTTTATTCCAGCTCCATCTCCCGGTTGATAGTCGAGCATTTCTACTTGGTATCCGTTTCTTTCCCCATACCTGAGATACATTCTAAGAAGCATCTCAGCCCAATCTTGTGCCTCTGTTCCACCTGCGCCTGCATTGATAGAAACTATGGCATTCTTTTCGTCATCCTGATCGCCGAGCATTCTTTTAAATTCCATGCTCTCGATTTTGCCTTCGATATAGGAGATTTTTACTTGAGTCTCTTTTGCCGTTTCTTCATCCTCCTCTTCAGAGGATAGCTCCGCCAACACCTCCGCATCCTCAAGTTCATGGTAGAGATTCCCTAGGTCATCAATAATGCTTTTTAATTGTGCCCGTTCCTTCAGTACTTCTTGAGCCTTTTCAGGTTCTGTCCAGAAGTTTGAGGCACTAATGATTGTTTCTAATTCTACTAGGCGTGATTTCTTCTTAGGAAGGTCAAAGAAAGTCCCCTAGGATTTGTATTCTCTTTTTCAAATCTTCAATTTTCTCTTTGTTTTCTGCAAACATAAAATTAAACCCTCCATGTTCATATATAAATTAATATAAGATCTGAATGTGATAAAAACAAGTCGTTAGTTGAATTATCCCTGGTGTAAGGTAAATTTTTAAAATCTATCCATAGACAAAAAGGAGAATATTTAGCGTGAAGAAATACCTCTTTACACCCGGTCCTGTCCCTGTTCCAGAGGATATACTCCTTGAGATGGCAAGGCCTATAATACATCACAGGACTGTAGAGTTCGAAAACATATTTGCCGAGGTTAGGGAGGGACTCAAGTACATATTTCAAACAAAAGAAGAGGTATTTGTACTTGCTTCTTCAGGCACAGGGGCAATGGAAGGGGCAGTTACGAATACACTTTCTCGCGGAGATCCTGCTCTTGTTGTAAATGGTGGAAAGTTCGGCGAGAGATGGGTAAAAATCTGTCAGGCTTATGGCATTGAAGTCCATGAAATAAAGGTTGAATGGGGTGAAGCTGTTGATCCTTCTGAGATAAAAGGCGCCCTTAGCAAGAATCCTTCAATCCGTGCAGTTCTAATCCAGGCAAGTGAAACATCAACCGGAGTTATGCATCCGACAAAAGAGATTGCTGAAATTACAAAAGAAAGGGATGACGTTATTCTAATAGTAGATGGAATTAGCGCAGTTGGTGTATTCCCCCAACCCCTTGATGCATGGGGTATAGATGTTCTTATCGGAGGCTCTCAAAAGGCGTTTATGCTCCCTCCAGGACTCGCATTTGCCGCTTTGAGTAAAAAGGCGTGGAAATTTAATGAAAGATCGAATCTGCCCAAGTTCTATTTTGATTTCAAAAGGTATCTCAAAGATGCAAAGAGTAACACCACACCATGGACACCAGCTATAACTCTTGTCATAGGTCTTGCTTCGGTTCTAAGAAACTTTAAAAATGAAGGCCTTGAGAAAATGTTTCAGCGCCACGCAAGGCTTGCTCAAGCTACAAGAGAAGCGATAAAAGCAATAGGGCTTGAACTCTATGCGAAGCATTCGCCGAGCACCGCTCTTACAGCAGCCATTTCTCCCGGAGATATAAACGCAGGAAAGATTATAAGCGGACTGAGAGACAGATTTGGAATGACCCTTGCTGGAGGACAGGACCAGGCGAAAGGAAAGATCTTTAGAATCTCTCATATGGGATTCATTGATAGGGCTGATATCATTGCCGTTATCTCGGCTCTCGAATGCATTCTTAGAGATCTTGGATATAAATTCGATTTTGGAGCCGGGTCAAGAAGGGCCTCTGACATTTTGGGAGTGGAATAAGGTTCATAAGTAATATTATGTACTAAGGTTGTCATTCCTGCATGTATTAAGCGGGAATCCAACATTTCAAGCACATTATGGATGCCCGATAAATACATTCGGGCATGACAAAAGTGACACATGCTTAACGGGAGTTCATAAGAAATTCCTAGACCTTAAGACAGCAAGGAGAACACAGAGTTTATGAATGAAAAAAAGAATCCCTCTCCGTGAACTCTGTGGTCTCTGTGGCAAAATCAGTGAAAACCACAATTAAATTCATTCATCTTTCTGACATTCATATCGGGTTTGAAACTCACGGAAAGTTAAATCCCATAACGGGGAGAAATACAAGGCTTGAAGATGTATTACGCTGCCTAGATTCAGTTTTTGAAACTGCTATTCGAGAGTCAGTAGATTTAGTCCTAATAGCTGGTGACGTTTTCCATAGAGAAAACCCCCATCCTACGGAAGAGACTGAGTTTGCAAAGAGAATATCGAAACTCGTCTCTCAAGGTGGAACACAGGTTATTATAGTACTTGGCAACCACGACTATCCAACAAGCTTTGGAAAAGCCGCTGCTGTTGAAATATTTCCTGCTCTCAATCTTGAAGGAGTAACAATCGCAAAAAGACCTGATATTTACCCTGTAATTACAAAAAATGGACAAGTTCAGATTGCCTGCATTCCTTGGGCAAGAATTAGCACGTTACTAACAAAGGACGAATACAAATCGCTTTCTTCGGATGCGCTTCAGTTAGAAACTGAAAGAAGGCTAATACATATAATACGTGACTTAATTAGGAGAATAGAAAGCACATATCCTGCTGTTTTTCTAGGACATATTGCTCTAAGAGAGGCAACGCGTTCAGGTACAGAAATGACCACTCTTCTTACACAAGACCCATCAATCCCAAGGGGTGAGCTTGCAAACTCTGCGTTTACCTATGTAGCTCTCGGTCATGTACATAAATTTCAGAATTTGAATAAGGGTAATAAACCTCCAATAGTTTATTCAGGTAGTCTAGAAAGGATTGACTTTTCAGAAGAAAAAGAAAAAAAGGGATTTGTCATAGGTGAGATATTTAGAGATGAAAGCGGTTGGGAATGTAATTATGAATTTATTGAAACGGAAGCAAGAAGGTTTCTTACCATAGAAGCTGCAGAGAAAGATATAAACACAAGCGAAGAAATCATTAACATAATTAAAAAAGAGGATGTCCGAGATGCCGTTGTTAGAGTAAAGTTAAGAGCATCAAAATCAGAACAAGTCGATGAAAAAAGAATTAAGGAAGCTCTAAATGAGGCTTATTCAATAAAAATAGAAAAAATCTTTGAAAAGCAAGAAAAGATATTCAGGCAAGCAGAATTATCAAAATCTATGGATATTGTGGAGGCTTTGGATAAATATATCAGCACTAAACCGGAACTTAAAAATATTGCCGAAGATATGAAAAGGTATGCGGCAGATCTTATTCAAAAATCAAAAGAAATCTAAATTATATATTTACCCAAAAACAAACGTAATTACTTTATTATCGCTAGAGCAAAGTGAAGCGCTGAGTAGCGCGAGGCTAAAAATCCTAGTCCGTCATTTGCAAGGAATACTTCGACTAAGCTCAGCATAGATTCCACGACAAAGCAATCCCAAAAGAGAGATTGTCTTCGGCTCGTAACGACAAACTATACGCTTCGCTAGCGCAATGACAGGAAAAAGGCAATTAGTATAGACGCTCAAGAAAAGTTACTTATATAATTAACCATAAATCGTTTAAAAAAAGGAAAACTCAACTCTACACAGATGGTGTTCTCGTTTCGTAACAACCCACACTTAAAGGATTACATTTTGTAGTTTCTATTTGCAGTGTCACATGGTAGATTGCGAATTCGTCGTGTAGATGCCTTTTAATTTCCTCAATAATTTTCTCACTAAAGTTAATATCTTCAATCACAAGATGTGCACTTAGTGCCTCAAAGCCTTGGGTCAGAGTCCAGGCATGAAGATCATGCACACCGAGTACACCCTTATGAGATCCGATAGCCAATTCAAGAGATTCAAGGTCTATTCCCTTTGGAGTTCCTTCAAGAAGAACATGAACAGATTCAGTAAATATTTTCCAAGCGCTTCTAAGTATCAAAACCGAAATCAAGATACTTATTATCGGGTCGGCATAATACCATTTGGTTTTTAGCATTACTAAACCTGCAACAAGCGCGCCAAAGGAACCAAGCGCATCACTAATGACATGATAAATGGCCCCCCTAATATTTAAGCTAATGCTCTTAATTCTTGAAAGAAGATATGCGCTAAGAAGATTAACGCCGAGACCGAAGAAAGCTACCACTGTCATCTCAAGGCTTTTTACTTCGGTTGGAATTCTCAATCTGTCATATGCCTCAACTATAATTCCAAGGGAGATACCAAAGAGAAGAAGACTATTTAAGAAAGCGGCTAGTATCTCAGCTCTATAAAATCCAAAGGTTTTTTGAGAAGTAGGTGGCTTAAGTGAGAACCATAGCGCGAAAAGGGCGAGTGTAATAGAAACAACATCTATCAACATATGTGCTGCATCGGAAAGTAAAGCAAGGCTTCCTGTCAAAAACCCGGCCGCACCTTCTATTAGCATAAAACCAAAAGTGAGACAAAGTACAACTATAAGAGCATTCTTCTCTTTCGATACTATTTTTGATGAAAGATTGTCTTGATCGTTCAAACCCATTTTATTTAAAAATACATACGATATAAATAAGAGTCAAAAGATTATGTTAAAATTATTTGGTGGAAGAAGTTAACTGCGGGGCAAGCAAAATGGTAACAAGAAAACCAGCAGTAGCAGGCAAATTTTATGAGGGAAATGCTGAGGAATTAATTAAGGAGCTAAGTCTATTAGTAAAACCACTCCCCGATGTTGAAAAGAAAAAGATCCTTGGAGGAATCTCTCCACATGCAGGATATATCTACTCAGGTCATGTGGCGGGCGAACTTTATTCAAGAATACAAATACCTCAAAGAATCGTAATTCTCTCTCCCAACCACACAGGATACGGGGCAAGAATCTCTATATTTCCAGATGGATACTGGGAAACGCCCCTAGGTAATGTAAAGGTTGATTCAGAGCTTTGTACCCTTATTCAATCAAGGTATAAATCAATAGTAAGGGAAACGGATGCTCATCTTTTTGAACACTCGCTTGAAGTTCAACTGCCTTTCATTCAGCATCTAAAAAGCGATTTTCAGATAGCTCCAATTACGCTCATGCACCTTACATTTAAAGAATGTGAAATCCTAGGGAGAGCAATTAGTGATTCAATCAGGGAAATGGGAGAAGAAGTCCTAATCATAGCAAGCTCAGATTTAAACCACTATGAGGATCAAAAAGTAACTGAGAAAAAAGATATGATGGCAATAGGAAAGGTGCTTTCACTTGACCCTAAAGGGCTTCTTGATGTTACGTCGAGGTATGGCATTTCAATGTGTGGAGTAATTCCTACAACCGTTATGCTCATTTTATGTCTTGAGCTTGGAGCAAAGAAAGCCGAACTCCTAAAACACGCTACATCAGGTGATATAAGTGGAGATTACAACCACGTTGTCGGCTACGGGGCAATTTGGGTTTATTAACCTCAATTATTTCTAGAAATAATCGTTAGAAAAACCTGATTGAAAATTAGACATTTCATCCGAATCCACAAAAATCACAAATAAAAATTCAAAATTTACAAGATCACCGTTTGAATGCTATAATTTTAGTTAGAGTACATAGTTGTTAATTATTTCATAAAGGGAAATCCGATGGCTAGACAAGCCGTAATTGAAGATCCAAAAGGTTTAGAAGTAGAAATAATAAGCATGTGCGATTCAACCAGGGAAATGCTTTCCGCAACACGAGATGGTTTTAAAAGACAGGATAAAGAAAGTCTAAATTATGCAGAAAAGATAGGTCGGGAAATCCACCAAAAAGAAAAGGAACTGACACATTCAATTATTTCCAAGTTTTCGAGAACAGAAGAGCCTATTAAAGACGTAGAAGTGCTTGGTTTTCTTCCCGCACACCTCGAGAGAATCGGAGACAACATTGAACTTCTTATAAGATGCATAAGAACGATGGCATACGAAGGGACACTTTTTAGTGAAAGAGCGATAAAAGAAACAAATACGCTTTTTGATAAAGCTATCGAGCTTCTTGAATGCCTTCGTGATGCCCTAAAAACGAAAAATAAAGTACTAATAAGATACGTCAAAGAGGAAGGAGAAAAATTTCAGGATATGATTAGCGAATATTCTCTTGCGCACCAAGAGCGTTTGATTGAGGGCACATGCTTATCAAAGGCTTCTTCTGTTTATCTTGCTATTCTAGATTACCTTGCCGAGGTTGAAAGACATATAAGACAGATGGCAAATAATATCGTACTTTAGTTGCTATTTTCCCTATTAAGATAGCTGAAATATAGAAATTATCTTTTAAATCCATATAATTAGAATAATTTAGTTATGCCGCCAAGGGAGGAAACATGAAAAGCCCAAAGAATATTATTACTCTAATAATTATTCTATTGATTGTGATTGTATTAGCACAAAACGCCAAAGCTGTAGATGTAAGGTTTCTCTTTTGGAACTTTTCTACATCTGCATTTATTATGTATCTAATTTTCTACGTTGTTGGTGTGATATCTGCACTTATCGGGATTGTTTGGCGAAAGATATAGTAAAATTAATGTAGAGACGACCCGACGGGTCGTCTCTACTGAGAGGCCACCGGTTTTATTACAATACTAAATTTTCAAAAATCGTGAGAACCGTCATGCAAATATCAATAATCCACCGAATTTCTCCACTATCTTGAGATTCTCTCTATAGTCAACAGGACAATCTACAATAACAGGTTTGTTTTTTGAGAAGGCTTCTTCCAAAACAGGCTTAAGCTCCCCTGCGGCTTCGATTCTATACCCAATAGCACCGAAGCTTTCTGCAAATTTAACGAAATCCGGGTTTCCAAAGTTCACATGAGACTTTCTTCCAAAAGTAATCTGTTGTTTAATCTCTATGAGACTATAGCTTTTGTCATGGAAAACCAAGCTCACAAACGGCACCTCTTCTCTTACGGCAGTTTCAAGTTCCTGTGAATTCATCAGAAATCCTCCATCTCCTGTGACGGTTACTACTTTTCTCTCTGGATAAAGTAGCTTTGCTGCAATTGCACCAGGAACCCCAACACCCATTGATGCAAATCCATTTGAAATTATACATGTATTTGGTTTATAACATGGATACACCCTAGCAACCCAGAGCTTATGGGCCCCGACATCGGAGATGACTATATCGTCCTCTCCCATTATATCCCTTAGATCAGAAAGAATCTTTTGTGGCTTTGGAGGAAAAGACTTGTCGTTTTTATATGCCTCACACTCTCTTAGTATCTGTTCTCTAAGAGCTTTTGAATAATTCGCTTCATTTTGCCTTGCTCTATCAGCAATCTCTCTAAGCGATATAGATATATCCCCTGTCACTCCAACACTTATTATATAGTGAGCATCAACTTCGGCAGGAGACATATCAATATGAACGATTTTTTTGTCTCGATTTGGATTCCACTTCTCAGGGGAATATTCAACAATGTCATACCCTATCGTAATTATAACATCCGCTCTAGCCAATCCAGACGCGATATAATCACCCGCTTGAAGACCAACTGTAAAAAGCGAAAGCTCGTTGTTATCAGAAAGTGCCCCCTTTCCCATAAAGGTATGCGCTACAGGAATATTTAATTTTTCGGCAAAATACAGAAGAGCATCTGCAGCCCTTTCTCTTATAACACCATTTCCAGCTAAAATCATCGGATATTTAGCCTCAGAAATTATTTTAGCTGCTCTTTCGACCTGGGCAGCAAGAGGCTCAGGGCTGAAAGGAAACTGTACAAAAAGAGGTTTTTCATTTACATCCATACCTGCTACATCTTCGGGAAAATCTATATGAGTTGCTCCAGGCTTTTCCGTCTCGGCAACTTTGAATGCTTTTCTCACAGCTTCCGGGATGACCTCTGGTTTTTTAATCTGAGTGTTCCACTTAGTTATAGGATGAAATATTCCTACAATATCAATGTATTGATGAGATTCCTTATGCATCCTATCAAGCGAAGCCTGCCCTGTAATCGCAACAATTGGAGCTCTATCCATATTAGCATCTGCTACACCTGTCATCAGGTTTGTGGCACCAGGTCCAAGTGTTGAAAGACAAACACCCGCCTTTCCACTCAACCTCCCATATACATCAGCCATGAAAGCCGCGCCCTGTTCATGGCGTGTTAATATAAACCGCATTTCTGAATCAAGAAGGGCATCCATGATATCAATATTCTCTTCCCCGGGGAGGCCAAATATATATTTAACCTTTTCATTTTCAAGACATTTCACAAGCAGTTCAGAAGCCTTCATGTTAATCCTTAATCAAAGTTTTATACTAACCCCTACCCTTCCTAAATCAAATTTCAAAAGAATAAGTTACTAAGTAGAACCTGATAATATCGAATGCTATTTGAATTATCATAATACTTGTTTAGAATTTTTACAAATTAAACCAAAGATGATTTTTAAAGAGGAGGCTCAATTTTTATCTTTGTTCCTAATTCGACCCCGGTTGCATCCTTAGGGTTCACTTCAAGCACATATTTCGCAGGGCGAAGCGGCGTATAAACCTTGCATTCAGAATAGGGATTTTGTTTTCCAATACAGGGTTTAGCGTTCACAATGTGGACAATTATTCCATCACTATCAATCCATAGTATAGCTAGTTCAATTAATGTATCTTTCATCCAGAAACTAGGAAATGCTTCTCTATCATATATAAAAATCATTCCACAATTAGGACAGAGAGATTTTCTTCCTTGAAGACCTTTCTGCTTGTCCTTCGCTACCTCAGCTTCTATCTTTACATCGTTAGGTAGCGTTATCAAATAAGAATCCAAACCAGTTTCAGCTAGAACTAAAACTAAGAACAAAATAAGTTGCTTTATCATTGGATTTCCTACTTTTTAAAAACCCTTTTTACAAACCGGTCCTCATCAAGCTCCGAAATTAGATAGCCAATTTCATATTGATTACCTGGATAACAATAAAGCCTTATTCCCTGAGGTGTAATCAAAAACTTACCCTCCTTTTTTGTGCCATCGGGAAGCTTCACTTCATAAACCGTAAATCCCACAGTGCCTCCGCCAATATTCACAATCTTTCTTTCTTCTCTTAGTATTCTCACGCCTTCTGCTATATCCCAAACCTTTGGATATATCTGACCTTTAACTTCTAGCTTCATATCAGTGTTATATTTAGTTTTCCGATCATGCCTGCTTGACGGGACAAGAATGTCTCGTCTATCCTGATTATTATGCACGGATAGGCGGGATTTTCGAATCCCGCCAGCCAACAATGCAGGACTCGAAAGTCCAACCTATCTAGTTTCATAAGAGTCCTCGATATGATTTTATTGTAACCCGAAGTTTAGAGCTATTTCTCGCATCTTATATTTCTCATCGTACATTTTGTTTGTAGTAGAGAGAATTCAATGCACCATATACCTACGCCAAGGCGATCTGCTTACTTTCTTTAATACATAAATTCTAATGAGAACACTCAAATCACAAAAAATCTCTTGAAAACTTCAACCCTAGAAATCATACCTACACAGGTTAGGAGTAAGTCCAGCTTTTTATTTCGTTCATACACAAACCGCTCTTTTAATTCTCCTCCACAATACTGGCAATTTGATTCTTCAGCCCATTTGTCACACTTCTCACAATACTCACCCTTTTCGTTATACCAGGTAAATAGGGAATAAACTAACTCATTTAATCCTCTTTTACCCAAAGAATCAGACCAATCACTAAGAGCCTCTTTTATACCTTTTCGGAATCTCTGCGGGACTTCAGTCAGATCACCCGAATAAATTTCTTCTTTATCCACATAAATCCTAAAGAAAAAGTCCATCTTCTTACTTAATCCGTGATTCGTGTATTGTGGATTGTGGATCGTTTTTTGTGAACCGAATCGTTCGACTGAGCTCACGACGAAGTCACGAAACACTAGTCACGAACCACCAGTTAGTCTCCACAACCTTCCTGGTATCCACAGTACTTGCACATAGCATGACAACCAATCCTCATTAGAGGCTACTACAATTAGGACATATAGTAATATCTTCAGCTTCATCTTTCGCTGAACCTTCTTGAGTCATAGTCTTTTAGTGTTTTACCTAAGATTTGTGGATTATTTTGAATATATTCCCTGATTTTGTTTAATCCATCTTCATTACGAATTATATGTTCATAATAGTTACGCTGCCATAATGGAATTCCTGGTGTTTGATGAATATCATTAATTAGTATTGAATTGGAAACGGGTCTGCAAAATTGTTCAAATGTAGGGGCACGTTGCAACGTGCCCCTACTATCATTGTTAATAACAATAATAATTCCGTGAAAATGGTTGGGCATTACAATATACTCATCCAATATCAAATTTCTTCGCAAGTCAAATGTTTTTAGCCATTCTGTTTTAACAATTTCGCCTAATTGGTTTAATACTATTTCCCCACCTACTACATCACCAAAAACACATTCTCCTTTTTGTGTACATACCGTTATAAAATATGCCCCTGGCTGTGAATAATCGTATTCTTTCAATCGAACCGACCTTCTATGATGAATATCAGGATTGTATTTCATACTAACCTTACCCTCCTATATATTCACAAACACACACCTAACACAATAAATCCCGTCCCCTTGTTCTTTTGAGCAACCGCAAGGGTTGTCCCTAAAAATATTATCACGTCTATATCCATTAACCCTGTATTCTCCCCCTTATAATAGAAACGAAATTTAGAATCTTTACTATTATAGGTAATTACAGAAGCCCTGGCTTACCGAACTACAAAAGTCCTTATAGTCTCAGCGAGTACGTTTGGATCATTAGTAGGCTCAGCGCATCTGGTACCAGCACAGACGCAAGCAACAGGTGATTTTAATTTTGATATTTCCTGGATAGTTTGAGATAGGTTCCCTAGCTCACTATTAGATGAGTTTATCTGAATAAC
>Ga0209618_1000008_pt1 | contig 34077 bp, 32 predicted proteins | sample Rifsed13ft3_FD_184007 | JGI IMG/M metagenome (GOLD analysis project Ga0209618, IMG submission 184007) | Soil microbial communities from Rifle, Colorado, USA - sediment 13ft 3 (SPAdes) (version 2) | ecosystem: Environmental > Terrestrial > Deep subsurface > Rock core/Sediment | place: Rifle... | reverse complement strand
GGGATATACGCATTTGCAGCAATAAGCTACTATAATAATGCGATAAAGAAGCAGAGCACAAAGCTAGTAGCTCAGGACCAATCCAAGATTCAAGGTTTGGCGCTGTACATTAAAGGCGATTACTTGAAGCTCAAGGACCAAGCAGGTAAAAGCCATCTCATTCAGGCTGATGACCCTAAGACTCTTAAAGGAATCAGGATCGGTGATAATGTAAATGCAAAGATAGAAGAAGGAATAGCTGTTTCAGTTGAGAAGATTTGAAGATACCTATCGAAGTTTAGTTATAAAGGTGGGTATAATAATCAGATATTTTGAATTCAAGATCAGAAGGGAAATATTTTAGATAATATTTCCCAACTTCATTTAACAGATTGGTCAAGGTATTGAGGAGCAATTTGTTATTCTAGTATTCACAATACCGGAATTTCAATAGCAACAAAATCCCTTGCTATTTTATAGAATTGTTATAATATTTATAGTAATTTTTTGTATAGGAAGGAAATCTTGATTCTTCGGAGGTCATGCAATGAGATTTGGGGATTATTTGAAAAATAAAAGGAGACAAAAGAATATCACCCAAGAAGATCTTGCTAGGGCGCTTGGCGTCTCAAGCGTATTTATTCATCAACTTGAAACAGGAAAGGTTGATGCACCATCCTTAGAGAGATGTAACCAGATAGCTGATATTTTAGAAGTCACAATTGATGAACTACGGAATGTTGCTAAGAAAGAAAGACTTAGAAGATTTATGGAAAGAGAAGGCATCACTGAGGATGATTTCGAGGTTCTTACTGAGGGAGAAAGAACACTTATAAAACTTTATAGAAGCCTTGACGAAGATTCAAGACGTGATTTTGGAGGAATGGTATACATGCTTCTGAGGCACTCTCAAGACGAAGGCGTTCAGGAAATACTCGAAGAGTTTATGAAATGCGCTTAAAAAACAAATTAGGGACTATATCTACAGCACTTGGAGTAGAGCTTTGTATCTTAGCTTTTGTTGGACTTGTATTTCTTTTCCAGTTTGACAAGGCAAAGGTAGAGCTTGTCAATAAAACAAAAGCTATTTCTGAAACTATCGGTGAGCAGGCTAGCAGCTTTTTTTCACAGAGAATGAAAGTGGGAACAAGCGATGAGTTCTTTCAATTCCTAGATCAAAGACTCGGAAGAAAAAAACTCTTCAACACATTCGATGTAGCACCAAAGTTCTTCACCGTTGTATTAAGACGTGATGTTGAAAGTGGAAAGGTAGCAGATGATATTAAGGACGATTTTTACCCTAAAAGGGGATATACTGTATCAAACCAACATGGAATGATATCGGTTTCCGTTCCTTTTGCCATTCAAGGTCAATCCGAGCCCTTCGGAATTGTAAAAATTGACTCGGACACTCAAGCAATTAGGGAAAAAGTACTTGCCGATAATTCCCTTCTATACGCTGCTATTCTTGTAGTTCTAAACAATCAGGCCTTTATACTTTACCTCCTTCTAAGGAGAAGAAAGGAGGTTATATTTGAAAAGGGATACCTTAGGGAGCATTCCATAGGCGCACTGAAAATCATGTATAGAGTTCTTGGCGATATAATACAAGATCACGAAGGCGCTGGAGAACCAAGCACGAAGCAAGGAGAAAGCAAGAAAGTAATTTCAATTTCAGAACTTGTTGAAAAAAGAAAGAAATGAAGAAAGTTCTTATATTACTAATCACCTCGTTATCCTTGTTCTGGGCATGTGCTAGCCCAGATGAAACTGGGTCTGTAACCCTAGATGGGCCGATCCTAGAAAGCATAAATCAAGAAGGCAACCTTGAATTCAACGGTGCTGTGGTTAACTCCGGAGACACACCGGTTAACTTTGTCGAAGTTGTTTTGATACTAAAAGACGAAAACGGAAAGGTTATAGAGGCAAGTTCCACATCGGTTATTGGAGAAGATTCCCAGAGTCTACTCCAGCCATCTGAAAGAGCTTTCTTTACTATAACTGCAAAATCAGACCCGAAAAGAATAGCATCAAAAGAGGTAGAAATCTTTTCTGAAGGGGCTTCAGACTTACCACCTTCTTCTTAGTAATCATTAGCAATAAATCAGCTCACACGAAATAATTATTAGAGGATCCGAGGACAACTTTGTTTATCGAATCAACATGCCTCTAGCTCACAACTATAAGATCGGTTTATTTTCCACCGAGTCAGATATAACGATATTCATTAACTTCAATCATTAGTACCTGAGTCAACTGAGTTTATTAAACAGTTAGACCGGCATGTATTTTTTAAATTGTCATTTTAAAAGACTATTTCTTATCAGAAGGTTACGTATTACTGAGCTCAAAAAGATGTATGATTACCTCAATACGACTATCTTCATTAACACCTTCTTTGACACCAAGGCCAACACTCATCACCTTAAATCTTTGGGGAGAAATTCCCTTAGAAACTAGATAGTTCTTTACAGTTTCGGCCTGGGTCTCCCCTAATTTAATATTTTCTTCTTCGGATTTCTGCTCAGTTCCATAACCTTCTATTGTTACTGGAAGATTTGAATATCCAGCCAAAACACCTGCCAGTGCATCTAGAGAAGGAAATGCATCAAATAGAATGGTTGTTCCTGAAGGAGCAAAGACGCCATGAAGGTTAACTTTTACGACATCCTTCACATGCTGAATCTTGGCTCCGTATATCCTTGATACCTTGTCTAAGATGCCACTTCTGAGCTCAAATTTTGTCTTTGATTGTTCGTATGCCATTTCTGCTAGGGCTATAGCCTTCTCACCAAGCTCAATAGATTTTTGGTATTCACCTAAAGTTAAATTCTCCTCTGCCATACTGTAGGTTTGACGTGCCTCATCTAGTGCTTGGGGATTAAAATCTTCGGCAGACACATCCTTAGCGGCATTTATTCTCTCTGAGGCCTTCTCAAGCGTATCAAGTGCGCTCGAAAGCATTCTATCCTGAGAAATAGCCAGTTTTTCTTTAATTTCCTCAAGCCTCGTGACGTTTTTTCTTAACTCCACTTCATAGTTTTTCTTTATGGCATTTGTCTCATCTATTTGAGACTTTATTACTTGAAGCTCATTTTCATAGGTTTTTTTTCTTGATATTGATATTGCAGTCTTTGATCTTATTTCAGAAATCAGTCGAAATTCCTCTGCCCTTTCATCATTTCCATTCTTAAGTTCTCTCTCTGCCTGCTCATAGAAGAACCGTGCTTCCTTCATAACATCAGGAGCATATGTTTCACCACCTTCTCTTTTCGCATCTTCCAAAAGATCGTATGCACTCATTATATCCTTGATAGGAGTTGCTGCCTTAGGGGCACTAGCTAAGGTAAGAGTGACTATGAAAAGAATAAAGATTCTCATTTATCCTCAAATTCATTAATTTCTGCTTCAACTTCTGCATTTATCGCTTTTAATTCTTCTGTTTGACTCCTGGTTTTTTTAAGAAATTCCTTCTTTTCTTCAACCCCTTTTTTGACCCTTGATTCCTCTATGAGAGCGTTTAGATAGTCAACTTGATAAGAGGCTTTTTCCAGTATGATCTGTGTAAACCCTGGCCTACCAGAGTTAAAAGATTTCTTTGCTTCCTCAATCCACTTCGATGCTTTATTAACTTCTTCTGTAGGAATCTCGGTAGATTTACTTTCAAAACTAGAAAGTTCTATCTCCAGGGCTTTTATTTTGCTTAGTGTCTCCTCATCATCCTCTTTAGACAGAGAATAAGAAAATGAAAGCAACAAGAATAAAACCGTTACTATGATAGTCCTCATTCCAAAATAATATAGTCAAATATAAATTCTAATTTTTCGGCACCTTTTCCAAAACCCTTAAATACCATAACATTGCAAATAATTTTATAAAATACTATATTCAATAAGAAAATTGGTCAAGATTTGGTCAAGATAGAGTATGCATAGTATATAAAAACTTAAAAATTTTTAATATCACTCTAGGCATTTCCCACTAATAGTGATAAAATAACGGTGGCCATGGTATTGAGAAAGGTTATTTCGAAAGTAGTTTTTTCTTTTGGAATACTTTTTTTCTCGATCATTCCAATTGTAAATTCATCTTATGCGGATTTTTACTCTTACGTAGATCAAAAGGGCGTTCATCATTATACAAACATCCCGCCAACAGATAAAAAATATAAACTTAAATGGAGAACAAAGAAAGCGTCTGTAAAACCAAACGGCATTTACAACTACCCGAAATCCTATGAGGAAGATATTCTAAGAGCCGCCAAACAACACGACGTCGATCCTGATCTTGTTAAAGCAGTAATTAAAGTAGAATCGAACTTCAACTCAAGTGCTATTTCACGAAAAGGTGCTATGGGAATTATGCAGCTTATGCCAGATACTGCAGAGGGCTACAGTGTCGACAATCCGTTTAACCCAAAAGAAAATATAGATGGTGGAACAAAATACTTAAAGAAGCTCATAGAAATGTTTGGCGGCGATCTCAAGCTTGCCCTAGCCGCTTATAATGCAGGTGAAAACGCTGTGATAAAATATGGATTCAGGATTCCACCTTATAATGAAACAATTGATTATGTTGAAAAAGTTTTAATGCATTATAACAATTTAAAAGAAAATAACGGAAAGTAGATATAAACCGTTAATCACTGAGTGATTCTGTTTAGTAAAGTTTTTCGTAGAATTCAACAAAAGCTGTTTAAATATGAAAAATAATTCTACTTTTTGCCTTTTTGTTGGCCTAATAAATATTATTAGTTGACCCTGATTTTAAATTGTGATAACATATTTTAAATCAACGCCAAGGAAGGGAGCTAATGTTCAAAATCGGTGATCTTGCCGTTTATCCAGTTTATGGCGTTGTGATAGTTAAAGGGATCGAAGTTAAGGAAATATGCAGTACTAAAAAGACCTTTTACATATTTAAAGTTGTAGACAGTGACGTTACAGTAATGGTACCTACCGATAATACCCATACAGTTGGAGTAAGACCTATAATCTCAAAAGCGGAAATCCCAAGAATCTATCAAATACTTAGAACCAGAAAAAGAACGAATAATTCAACAAACGGTCATAAAAGTTGGAATAAAAGGTACCGTGAATACGCCGAAAAATTAAAGAGCGGAAACATATTCGAAGTAGCCGAGGTATTAAAAGACATATACCTTCTCCAAAATGAAAAAGAACTTTCTTTCGGAGAAAGAAGAATAATGAATGCCGCACGCACACTGCTTATTAAAGAAATCTCGATCTCAAAGAACTTGGAAGAAGAGTCAATTGCTGGAGAAGTTGAAAAACTCCTCGTCGAATAAGTAGAATTCTTGTATTTACTTTTCTCGATCCCTTGAATCATGCCAAAAGATATCATTGACATAAAAGCTGCCTTAAGGCTCAAGGGCTTTTCTTTTCGTATTTCTTCCCGCGTAAAAGGTATAAAAGCAGGAATTCATAAAAGTCAGCATAAAGGGATAAGTCCGGATTTTCTTGAATATAAAGAGTATTCCTATGGTGATGAACTTAAACATATTGACTGGCGACTATACGGTAGACACGACCGTCTTTATGTTAAAAAGTTTGAAGACGAAGTGAATCTAAGCTGGTGCATGCTCATTGATAGAAGTGGTTCAATGGGTTATGCATCTAATGGGAATAATAAACTCGACTATGCAATAAGGCTTTCTGCAACACTAGCCTATTTGCTTTTAAAACAGGGAGATGCTGTAGGAATAGGAGATTTTTCTGATAACGATTTAAAAATGATCACACCGAAGACAGGCATTGCGAATCTTACCCCTATAGTAGAAAAACTTAATTCATTTAATGCGTATGGCAATACTGAACTTAAGGAGGCTATACTAAGAGCTATTGAGAAGACTAAGAAGGGTTCCGCTTTTGTAATAGTCTCAGATTTTCTTATTGATTTAGATAAAATAGAGGAATCTATTAAACTTCTTCGTGCTTCCGGTAGGGAAGTGATTGCTTTTCAAGTGATGGATACAAACGAGATTGAATTTAACTTCGATGGATCAATTGAGTTTATAGATATGGAAGGGGAGAATAAGATACTCGTCGATTCTGGAGATATAAGAGACGCCTATAGAAAAAGGATGAAAGAGTTTATTGAAAGATTAAAATTTGTATGCCTTCAACATAAATCACGATATGTGTTTTCACCAACTATCCTCCCAATCGAAGATGTACTTATTCAAATTGTTGAGAAATGATGCATGATACAGGATACACGACGCAGGATACAGGATGGATGGAACTTTCATGTATCATAAATCGTGCATCATGTATCATTTTATTAGCAGGTAAATAGTTACAATATGGAAAAGAAGTGAATATCTCTTTCTTAAACCCATTTCTCTTAATCGGGCTGGTAACGGTTTCCCTTCCCATCGTCGTACATCTAATATCAAGGAAAAGTGGTATAAAAAAGAGTTTTTCTGCAGTTAGTTTTCTTTTTTCTTCACAGGTAGAAACACTAAGAAGATCAAAAATAAAGGACCTTATTTTACTCATTATTAGATCCTTAATCCTAGTTAGTCTGGTTCTTGTGTTTTCGAAACCTAATGTTTTTTCTTTATCGTACGTAGATGTTGATGTTAATGATGTTAAAACCGTTGCGATCGTGATTGACAACTCGTTTAGCATGGGCTATGGAGACAATTTTACAATTGCCAAGAATAAAGCAAAATCGCTAATAGAATCCCTTGCTGATGGGAGTTTCGGAGCTGTTATTCCACTTGTTCCAACTGATATTACAGAACATGTTGTTACAAAGGATAAAAGGAAAATGTTTGAGGTTTTAGAAAACATAAAACTATCCTTCTCTTTTACTGATAATGAAAGGAGACTCGAAGATATTTTCAGTTTTATTGGGAAAGCACCCAATAATAAGAAAGAGGTATTTTTATTTTCCGATTTTCAGCGAAACGGATGGATTAACGAGAAATTCAAAAGAGAATGGCTAATACCTATTGACGCCACATCAGATTCTAAAATGCCAAACCGTGCTATATCTGATTTAGGTGTTAAAGATGAGGGCGATGCAACTAAGGTATCAGTAAAAGTGTCAAACTATTCAAATAGTCCTGTAGACGCACTATTAGCTACTTTATTTCTTGATAACAAAGAGATAAAGGGGTTTTTCAGGATTGAACCCAGGAGCGAGCAAATAAAAGAGTTTATAGTTCCCAAAGGTACTCTTAATTCGGATGAAACAACAGGAAAAGTTGAAATCTCTCACGATAATCTAAAAGTAGACGATTTTAGGTACTTTGTTCATTCTCAGTCAAAAGAACCGCGGATCCTGCTTGTAGATGGTGACCCTAGAGAGGATACAAGACTGAGTGAGACCTATTATCTTGCCAGAGCTATCGAAACGATCTCTGAGATATTTCCGCTAAGGCTATCAATAATAGACAACGATTCATTTCTTTCTGAAAAGTTAAAGCTAAAGGATTATGATCTATTAATCATGTCGAACGTAGGAGATATATCCACAAAAAAGGCATTTGAGATAGAAGAATTTTTAAGGGGTGGAGGTGCAACTGTGATATTTCTTGGAGATAGAGTTAGAAACGATTTGTATAATGTAATGCTTAGGAACGTTCTCCCAGCTGAAATAGGAGCAATATCACAAGGTGATTACTTTCTGAATGCTAATGAGTTAAATCAATTTACAGACGAAATGAATGAAAAATTTAGACAAGTAGAGGTAAAAAAGGTATTTGATCTCCACCCGGTAAAAAAAACAAATATTATTTTAAGCACCTCATATAATAAACCTTACTTAACTCAAAGAAAGGTAGAGAAAGGAAATATATTTCTTTTTGCCGCTACAGCTGACACTGCTTGGAATAATTTCCCAATTACACCTGTTTTTCTTCCATTTATAAAGAGAACCTTAGACTTGTCTCTTTCAAAACAACCTGGTATAAGACAGTTGTTAGTTGGGGAATCTGTGGAAATTGACTTCCCAAATAGTATAGATGAAGTGAAAATTAGAACCCCCTCAGGAGAAGAAATCAAAGTATTTAGAGCAAATCCTAATTTTAGCCACACTCTTATTCCTGGAATCTATGCTGTAAAAGAGGATGATAAGGCATTATATAATTTTTCCGTGAATATCGATCCTAGAGAATCAAACATTGAGAGGGTTTCCTTAGAATCCATTTCTTCTCGATCAGGTATTGAAAGAGGATTTGTAAAAGTCTTCAAAGAAATATGGATTTACTTTCTCTGGGGAACTGTTGCTCTATTTATTTCGGAGTCAATTATAAGATTTTTATATTCCAGGTAGACCCAAATCAATCTACCAAAGACACCCCATCCGAACCCTTGGGAATAGGTTTTCCAAGAATGTGAAGTATCGTAGGATACAAGTCAACCGTTCTAACAAATTCCTTCTTTATCTTTATGTTAATACCAAGTGGGACAAGTATCTGTTCCCTAAATAGCGCTCCGTGAGATGAGCGGTGTTCAGGGTTTTCATGCTTTGCTCTAAGATCAAAACCTTGCTTTGCACTAACTACTAAATCTCCAGAGCGTGGAGATTCGAGGAGCTGGATAATCTGTAGAAGCGCATCTGGGTATTTGGTATTGATACTATGTTTAAGAGCATCATCTCTATTCACTCTCTCAGGTATACCATTATAACCAAAAGGATCACCGTCATATCGCTCGTACCGGATAAAGTCATCTTTATCTAGCCAAGTTGAAGCTTCTCCTCTTTCACTTTTAATCCTAACCCTACCGTTTTCATCAAGACCCGCCACTATATCAACCTCCTGTCTTTCGAGAAGACTATCAACAAGCTGGGTAAGCTCCTCAAAGGTGCTTTTTCTCTCCCAACCTTGTGGGCTTTTCAGATATAAGTGGGTCATAGCATTACCGGAAATCATGTTAGCAGCATCGGCACTTCTATAATATTTAAATATTTTAGGATAATGAAAGGTCTTGAAACCGAGACGGTTCATAAACGACACTGAGTCAAAATGCGAATGAGTAGGTGTAAGTCCATGGTCGCTTGTGATTATGAGAAGGGTTTCATCCAGTCTTCCCATGTCTTTTAAAGCCTTAGCTAATATTCCTACGCTTTCGTCGATTCTAAAGTATGACTCGATAACCTTGTGGTGAAATGGATGGTTTAAATGTGAATAGGTATCAATACCCAAAAAAGCAATATAGGCAAATTGAGGATAATCCTTTAGAGAATCAAGAAGAATCCCTCTTGAAGCTATATCCACTTCATCCCAGCGATTACTAAAATGTCCCTTAATTTTATAGTAACATCGTAAAAATCTGGTCTTGTACCTTTTAATTGCAACCCCGCGAGAAAGCTCGTTCATTATATTTACGGTTCTTGGAAATATCTCAAAAAGGGTTTGTATATCCTTAGAAATATCTCGGTTCATAAGCAAGCTCTCAAGCCCAACATAGCTTCTAAAGCGATAAAGAGAAAAAATCTTTTTTGCGTAAAGTTTTCTGTCAAACCATCTAATGCCTGGTAGGTTGCATCTTCCGGGAAACTTGCCTATTAAAAAAGGAGCATATGCTGGCCCAGTAGTTGAAGGAAAAACTGAGACTGCTTTTCTAAAACTTCCTTTATCAACTATGTATTTCGATATATTCGGGAGGTCGCCACGGTTAAGAAGCTCTTCAAACACATCCGCTCTTGCCCCATCCGCCATTATAAAGATGCAGCTTTCCAACTTATTAATTAAACTCCGATTGAGCTCTCAAATTTACCAAAAAGATAAAGTGCTATATTTTACCTCAATATTATCCCCTATCAAGTAAAAGATATAGCATTTCACATAACAATCTTTAGTTACTACTTTGTCTTTGGGGTGAATAAAACGACGCAGCAATCTGACACGAAATGTCATTCCGAGCACGGCGAGGAATCTCAAACAGATTGCCACGCTTTCGCTCGCAATGACAGGAGGGAGGTAAGGGATTGCTTCACGGAGTTTGCACTGAACGAAGTGAATGTGTTTACTATGACAATATAGGGTATTTCAAGAAAAATACTTTTCGTAGATTTCCCTTATCTCCTCTGTCTTGGAAATATAAATTTCCCTTAGTTTTTCACCATTTTCTTTCATATCGAGTTCTAGCGCTAGCTTATGGAAATCGCTTTCATGAAGTTCGCTTATAGACCTATCATGGAGAAGTCTAAGAAGATTCTCAAGTTTTTTTAGAAAATAAGTACCGTCCTTTAATTTAATAAATACCATTTCGTCTATTACCCCGCATTTTCTTAGTCCATTAAGTGCCTCAAGCGTATTCTGTTTTCTAACGCCTTCGTAATAAAGTCCAGATTTAAGCTGAAGCATCTGAATAAGGAATTCTATATCCACGATTCCACCTTTTCCTGTTTTCAGATTGAATCTAAGCTTATCCTCTCTAGCAATCTCCTTTTCCATCCTAGCCCTGAGGTGATAAATCTCTTTTTGAAAATCCACTTGAAGCGGCTGTTTGTAAACAAAATACTCAATCGTTTTCATAACCTCTCTACCTAAATCCATGTTTCCTGCAGACGGTCTTGCTCTTATAAGGGCTTGTCTCTCCCAGAGCCTTGCGCTTTGCTCATGATACCTTCTGAAGGCTTCAAACGATGTAACCAGCGTTCCTGATCTCCCCGATGGTCTTAGATCTGTATCAATCTTATAGGCAAAGCCCTCGTTTGTTGGAATTGAAAGAATTGATATAACCTTCTGCCCAAGTTTTGAGAAGAATTCGTGTTCATCTCCCTTGTAGATAAAAATAATATCAAGATCAGAATTGTAGCTCATCTCCATACCACCCAGTTTTCCCATTCCAAGTATTATTATATCTTCAGGTGTCCCTTTTCTTCCCAATGTAGATCCTAAAACCTCTCCGGCGAGCAAAAGTCCTACTTCGAGTACGGATTCGGCAAGCATAGATAAAAAATTCCCAACGTAGATTGGATCAACCTCGCGATTCAAATCCCTGAGGCAAAGCTTCAGTGTTTCTACATGCTTGAACCTTCTAATCGCATCAAGCTTGCCTTCGTATTCTTCCTCTTCACTTAGAATCTTTTTAAGCTCCCCAACCATTTCTTCCCTAGAACCGAATTCCTTTATAACATCCTTAAGTGTAAGTACATCAAGATATTCAGGATGCCTTATAAGGAAACCTGAAAGATAACCACTGGTCGAAAAAAGCCTAGAAAGAAGCTCAAGCAACTCTGGGTTTTCAGCAAGCACGGCAAAAATGGATGTCCGCCAGCCTATTCCTGAAATAAACCTCTCAAGGTTTACAAGTGCAGCGTCAGGGTCAGGAGAAGCAATAACCCTGCCTAAGAAGGCGGGTATTACCCTTCTTGTAAGGATTCTTCCCCTATGTGTAAGCCCACCTTTTTTTGTATCAAGAAGCGCAGCGATAAGCTCAAGTGCGCTTTCAGGATTTTTAAATCCCAATCTTCTTAAATCCTCTATTGCCTCACTCTGAGCGATATTTCCCTCTGTTAAAAAATCAGCAAGTTCCCAGAATGCCTTTCCACCCTCCTCTATCTTTTTTGACGGCTCGTAAAAAAGCTGTTCGTAGATCCGAGAAACCTCGGATGTCCTTTTATTATACGCCTCCTCAAATTCTTCTTTATTTTGAAACCCTACCCTTTTTGCCAGTTTATCAAGTCCATTAGAATCTTCTGGCAGCTTATGAGTCTGAAGCTCATCTACTAATTGAATTGCATGTTCGACCTTTCTTAAAAAAAGGTAGCAAGAACTGAGTAATTGAAACACATCATCCTCGATAATCTTTCTTTGCCAGAGCTTTTCTAACGTTTTTAAGCTGTTTTTTTCTCTAAGTTCTTTGATCGCTCCACCGTTTACAAGTTGGAGTGCTTGCACAAAGAACTCTATCTCTCTAATCCCCCCCTTACCTAGTTTTACATCGCGTATCTTATGGAGTCTATCTAGTTTTGCCTTCATATCCTTTAAATCTTCTATGGATATATAATCTAGATTTTTCTTGTAGACAAAAGGCTCGATCTCTTTATTGAACTCATCTCCAAGAGAGATGTCCCCTGCAACAGGTCTTGCTTTAATAAGCGCTGCCCTCTCCCAGGTATCACCCCAGTAAAAGTAATGTTCAAGGGCACCATCAAATGAAAGAGCGATTGGGCTTTTCCCACCACCAGGGCGAAGTCCTAGGTCAACCCTATAAAGAAAACCATCTTCGGTAACCGAACTAAGCGACTTAGTAATTCTCTCTGCAATTTTGAAAAATAGATCGGGTTTTCCGGTGGTCTGATAAATATAGATTAAATCTATATCCGAGCTGAGGTTGAGTTCACTTCCTCCAAGCTTTCCCATTCCTATTATAGCAAATCTTCCGTGACTTGTTGCTTTGACTTCTCTATCAAAGAATTTAAACGCCGCATCTAAAATGCCGCTAGCTAAATCCGAGAGCCCCTCCATGATCTCCGGGAATCTCTCTAAATGCATAATATCTCTATAAATGATCCTAGAAAGTTCTCGATATTTATATCGCCTTAATTGAGCCATAAACTCTTCAAGAGTACTAGAACTCTCAAAAATCCCATTTGATTCCTGAATGGTTTTCTCTAACTGTTTTTTGTTCTGAATAAACTCTGAAGTAAGCAATAAATCCAGGATCCCAGGGTCTTTTATTATTACCCTTCCAAGAAAGCGGCTATAGGATGAAAGGATATAAAGTAGATCTTTCTTCTTTGGAGATATGCCTTTATGAACCTCTATAAAACGCTTTATTACATTTTCCGCGTTTTCAGGGTCTGGAAGGACTTCATTCAATTTTAACCTTCCTCATTTTTTTCTTTTGTGTTTTCTGCTTGGCAGGTCTACCTGATTCCACCTGAGTTAAAACATCGGAGAGTTTTGTTGCTAAATTGAACCCCTTTTCGATCAAATTACCCGTAACACCAAAGATAATTTTCTGACCCTCCCTCCGCTTTAAAAGGTTCCTCATGCCCTTTAGCGCAAACCCTGTTCCAATGATGATTTCAGTGGAAGCCCTCAGAAAGTGGTCCCTAGCCTTTCCCAGATCACCTAGGCTTTTTTTCTTCATATCTCAATTTTACCACAAACCAATTTAATATGTATCGAGGCAACTTATCAGATTGCTCAATATGCCAATTATTATAAATTACAAATGAAGAACCCTGCAGCAAGCTCCTTCGGTTATTGCGAGGAGCACTTCGACTAAGCCTGTCTTGAGTGAAGTCGAAGGGCTCAGTACAGGCTCCGCAACGAAACACAACTACTTGTCATCGCGAGTGAAAACGAAGCGGTCCCCTGAAACGGCTAGAAGGGAATTGCCATGCTACCGCAATGACACCCTCGTGCCGTCATTGCGAGGGAGAGAAACGACCGAAGCAATCCCATTGAGATTCCTCACTGTGTTCGGAATGACACTTTGTGTCAGATTGCTTCACGGAGTTTACACTGAACGAAGTGAATGTGTTCGCAATGATAGATTAAACGCTGTAGCAAGCTACAGGGAATTATCAAGTTGAAGAGAATTTCTGTAATACCAATGTAAAATAGCTGTGGGATGCTCTGTGCTCGAACAATTTAATTCACCAAGTCCATTTGATCAAATTCACCCCGCTCGGCTAAGATAATATTCATGATTGTACGCTCCGCCATGCGCTGATTGGCCTGCACTGTATTGCTGGCGACATGCGGCGTCATTATAACATTCGGTAGTGTTCTTATGTCCTTAGCTGGATCAACAGCAGTATAAGGTTCACTTTCGAAGACATCGAGAGCGGCTCCGGCAATTCTATGTTCATTAAGTGCGTCAAACAAGGCTGATTCGTCAACGATTTCTCCTCGTGAGGTATTAATAAGCCAGGACCTTTTTGTCATCATATTAAGACGCTCGTGGTTGATAAAGTGTCGGGTGGATGTGTTGCTTGGTATGTGCAAGCCTACAAAATCTGCGTCCTCTACAGCTTCACCAAAATCCTTCACCAGTTTTTGAAAACCATACTGACGCCTTTTCTCTTCCCAATCAACTTCCTTTATCTCACATCCAATAACCGTCATCCCGAAACCAAATGCAGCAATTCTGGCAACACGACTACCAACTGAGCCAGCTCCAATAACAGCCAGTCTTTTTCCACCGAGTTCAATTCCTGTCTTTGGCAGCCATAAACCACTCCGTGTACTCTTATCATGTATAGTAAGGTCCCTAGATGCTGAGAGCATGAAAGCGATTGTATGTTCTGCGACAGACTCATCTAAAACGCCAGGTGTATTTGTACATAGTAGCCCATGTTCTTTTGCTTTTTCAAGGTCAATACTATCGAAACCAACTCCAAATCTTGCAATAACGCCCCCTCGTTGCAATGCCTCATAAAGCTCGCCCTTATATCGCTCAACGCCGCAAATGACATGACGAGCTTTCTGACTTCGTATTGTAGCTGCTAAACCCTTTTCGTCTCGCGGTGCTGGAACGCAGATGATACCTTCCTCCTCTGCGCCGTCAAACTCGACTTTTCCTTTCTCATATTCCGGCTGGGTTACTGCAACTACAGTCTTTATTTTCATGTCCGTCATATACCTAATTTTCGCCTGATCTCATCAACTATTACAATCGACTCCTCTGATATATCAACAGTAATCACATCCTCTGGTTCCTCTAACGTATCAAACTGGCTTCTCAGAAGGTTCGCATTAAAGAAGTGCCCTCTCCGCGTTGTTAGCCGTTGTCGAATAAGGTCATAACTACCCTTCAGGTAAACAAGAACAACATCATTCCGATTTACTAAAAGCCGGTCTCGATACGACTGCTTAAGCGCAGAACAGGTAATGACAGCGGACTTACCCTTTGTAATCAGGTCGTCCCGGATCAGATGTTCAAGCGTATTAAGCCAGGGATCACGGTCCTCGTCTGTTAAGGCGATCCCATGACTCATCTTCTCGATATTAGCTTTTGGATGAAAGTCATCTCCGTCATAAAACTTCCATCCAAGCTCCTTGGCAAGGAGCTGTCCTATAGTGGTTTTGCCAGAACCAGAGACACCCATTAGAATTATTATCACTGCTTGTCGATCCAAAGTTGTTTCAATATCTTCACTATTTCAAGGGGATAGGCGGGATTTTCTAATCCCGCCATTCTTACGGGGTTAGAAAACCCCGTCTATCACAACTAGAACTACCATAACTGAAAAAATTTACTGACACTGTCCTCATCCTGTAAAGTATGGCTCTGGCAATCCTTTTACGCCGGGCTTCACAGCAAATAAACTCCCAGATAGAGGCGCTTGAGCAATCTCCTCAGACGTCATGGTTTCTCTTGCTGATGTAATGTAAAGCACGTCGAGTTCATCACCACCAAAGATGCAGCTTGTTGGACGTGGCACAGGAATTTCGATCACACGATCAATGGCACCAGAAGGACTATAGCGTACTACACGCCCGACAGCATTGTGAACACTCCATACATATCCCTCCTCATCAACAGTTAAGCCGTCGGGAAATCCATCCGAATTCCTGTCTATTGAAGCAAAAAGGCGTCGGTTAGAGATGTTTTCAGTAGCGGGGTTGAAATTATATGCATAAATGCCATACCTAAAACTCTCTGTGAAATAGAACACCCGATTATCAGGGCTCCATCCAAGACCGTTAGCGCAGATGACACTTGTTTTCATGCAAGTTACCTTGGTATCAGGATCGAGCCTATAGAGTGATCCATGCGGTGCGTTCCATTTCACATCATCCATAGTTCCTGCCCAGAAGCGTCCCTGGCGGTCACACTTGGCATCGTTAAACCGATCGTAGGGTTTATCTTCCTCAGGGTCGGATAGCAACTTTAGATCCCCGGTTTCAGGATCAAAAAACGCAAAGTCCTTACGAAGTGTAATGATTAGCCCTCCTTTCTCTCGCAGCCCAACTGAAGTCACGGGTTGAGGAAGGTGGAATGTATCGTTTACAGCACTTCTCGGATTAAAGCGATGTATCTTCTGACCACTAATATCTACCCAATAGAGGACACGCTCGTGTGGAGACCATAGGGGCGATTCTCCAACTATCGCCTCTGCCTTCACAATGCACTCCACTTGACTTTGATTTAAGATTTTCACCATTTGTTAATGCCTTCATAATTAGATTTGTTTTCTTGCTAAGAGTTTAATAGCCTGATTCATGGAAAGCGGCTCGTGCTTTTTATGATAATGTATCACAGATAGAATTCCACCCGCGCAGACTAGGATCGTCCCGACTATTGACAAAGCATTCGGTATCTCATTCCAAACAATCCAGCCGATTATTCCTGAGAAAACGACGACGGAATAGTTAAATGGAGAAACCCGTGACGGCGAGGCTTGCTCATAGGCAAGGATGAGAAGAATCTGAGCAATAGCCATAGTTAAGCCGATTCCAATTAAGTAAATCCAGGCCCTCGGTTCAGGGGGAGACCATTTGGTAATTAATAAAGGCGCTGTCAGTATCGTCGAAATCAAGAAGTAGTAGAAGAGGATGCGTAGAGAAGGTTCTGTGGTGTTTAACCGTCCTACTGTAACAAGCGCAATAGCTGACAAGATGCCAGCTACGAGGGCAAGAGGAGTTGCCCAGCTAACGACATCCCTTCCTGGCTGAAGAATCAAGACAATACCTATGAAGCCTATCACGAGACTCAACCATAATCTCACGCCTATTCTGTGTTTTAGCCAGATCCATGTGATAATGGGAATGAATAAGGGTGCAGCATTAACAAGCAAAACTGCGTCAACAAGTGGAATATAATTCAGTGCAACAAACATGAAATACTGAGAAAGCATACCAGAGATGCCACGGACACAATGGAGGCCGAGGTGCTCGGTCTTCAAGTTTCCTATTCCATCTCTTATCACCCATGGCAATAGGATAACAAGGCTTATCGAATTCTGAAAAAAGACAAGGACCCCAGATGAGACAGAGTGAGAAGCAGCCTTGCCTAATGCACTCATGATAGCAACGGAAAGAAAGGCAAGGACAGTGAGAAGAATTCCTAGTCCTAGATTTTCAGTCCGTGTTGCGGATATTTGAGACATAAATCCCTCATCCCTCCTATATAAAGCTGCTTTCAATAGAAAGAAAAATCAGCGTCTTCGATAGGGCTATTGTCGAAAATTTCTTGTCTTATACAACACTACTTTAGATCATCAACCTCTAAGAGCTAACCCTAAGCTCACACCTTCCATTCTAATACCACTTTGATTTCGTCTGCCTCGTGTTGAGTAAGGGGCTTAACAAACTCAGTGTAGGGATAGCGGTTGGTTATAAGCTTTTTAATGTGATCACCCCAGCGCAATTGTGCCATAGATAGATCATCCACAGCCATCTGAAAATATGCACGCGGGTTGTTAACGCTTCCGAGGAGTAGTTGATTCTTCAGTACCAGTTGACGCATTAGTTCAGCGCCTGGAATCTCAAGCGGACGATCTCCACCGGGAATCCCTGTGACCACATATACGCCGTTATATGCCAAGGCATCGAGTAAGTTGAATTCAAGTTTCGGAACACCAGTGGCATCAAAGATAAGATCCATTGAACCGATAGATTTATCAATACGGTCTACAGGCACTTGACGGCCATCTATATACTTACCACCGATGTGCTCCAACCACTCCGGACGGGCAGAGTTAGGCTCAACTATGTCCAAGCCGTATACCTCAGCACCCCGAAGGCTTAGTGCCACTGCAGCCAAGAGACCGATAGGTCCTAGTCCAGCCACAAGGCAACGCCGTTCAAAGAGCCAGTCAGGTGTAGTCTGCGCATCTGGGAGTCGTGCAATCTGCACACGAATAGCCTCATCTATAGCCTTCTCCGCTACAGACAGGGGTTCTGTTAGTACTCCAACTGGCTCCAATTCAGCCGGCACACAAACCACGTACTGTTCTTTATCCACAACGTATTCGGTCTGAAATCCGTCTAGTCCCCAGATGCCGCGTTCGTGGAATTTACCTGTGTTACACATATCGGAGCGGTTCATGCCACACGGGATGCATTCACCACAACCACGACGATCAGTGAACACAGCAAAATCACCTGGCTTAACGCGTGTTACACCCTTACCAACCTCAACTACTTGCCCAAACATTTCGTGTCCAATTATGAGCTCATTACGACCGTCTGGAGCAAGGGACCTACCTCCAGCGACCTCTTCCCTATCTGTACCACATATTCCAACACATCGCATTTGAATCTTGATCTCATCTGGCGTTACGATTGTCGGTTCCTCACGATCCTTGAGTTCAACTGTAGTTGTCCCCGGGATTATAGTGATTGCTTTCATCTATCTCTCCTAAACATCAGATATTTTTCGTTTGTCTCATATCAAATCCGCCTGATTACTTTATCTTTTCGCTACTGTAGGAGCGGCTTCCAGCCGCGATCGATTCGCGCCAAGATGGCGCTCCTACGTTACCTTTATTGTATATTAATCATGCGGATTTGGAATCACGGGTTCTCCTGTACTTATCCTTCTAATTTTGATTCAGTGTAAGATAACTAACTGCCTTAATCACAGACGACCACCTGAAAGACTATAGATGAGGACAGTGAGCACAATTAAACATACAACAACATATATACGATCGCGTTGTAATGCAAAGGCAAAAAGAGCCAATATAACACGTGCCACAGGTGTTGCAATTAAAACAAGGAGTCCTAGCTGAATAATTCCGCGACTGTGAATTGTTAATGAATCTCTTAAAATACCTGAAACAGTGCGCAAGTCCCGAGGCTCTCCTGTAAAAACTCGATAATCAGGATGCGTCCCCATGAAATGGATTAGATAAATAACCCCCCCAAGCAAAACTACTAAAGCGGCAATGATGACAGATATTCTTAACAAGTTGCCTATCATTGTCTCGACCTGCTGATCTGTCAACCTAAAGCTATTTTTAAACATTTAAAGTCTCCCGGCTATGCCGTTATAGATCATCTCTAGTGCCATTACAAAGATAACAAGGGCAAATATAATTCTTAATATGCGTGTCTTAGCAGTTACCAGTAAACGTGTCCCCATCAATGAACCAATCAAAACGCCAAGCATGACGGGCATTGCAAGCCCAGGATCAACATACCCACGGTTTAGGTAAACACCAGCACTAGCTGCAGCCGTCACGCCAATCATAAAGTTGCTTGTTGTTGTCGACACCTTAAATGGTATTCGCATAACCTGATCCATTGCGATTACCTTGAGGGCACCTGATCCAATTCCAAGTAAGCCAGAAAGTGCACCTGCAATGAACATTAGGCTAAATCCTGCAGGCACAGCATGTACTTGGTATTGCTCTTGACCGTTAGGTGTAGGGTAGCTTCCGTTCATCCTTAGATGAGTGGCTAGTGGATCCGGTTGATTCTGCCCTTCTCGCTCACGTCTAGTAACACTCGATAGATAAGCAGAGATGAGAAGAACCACTCCAAAGATTATCGCAATTGTAGTAGTAGGCATCCTAGAGGCTATAGAAGCTCCGACAACAGCGCCAGTGGTAGTTGCTATTTCGAGAAACATTCCTATGCGAATATTGGAGAAACCCTCTTTGACGTAGGCTGCCGCTGCAGACGACGAGGTTGCAATAACAGAGATAAGCGATGCGCCGATTGCATATCTTATATCTACTCCAAACCCGAGTGCCAACAATGGAACAATAACAACGCCGCCCCCGAGCCCAGTCAATGCACCCAAAAAGCCTGCTAATAAAGATGCCAACCAAATAAGCACAGAAAATTCAAGCACATTCATTGGAATAGTTATCCTAACATTAGCATTATATTATTCCAATTATTAAGTTCAAAAGATTCCCCCGACGAATTCGTCGGGGGGGCTGATGAGGGCATCAGCCCCTACAATCGCTTAAGATAATACCATTTCCGATAAGGAAATTACCGATGGGCACTGTAGGCACGAACTTGTTCGTGCCAATTAATCAAAGGGTACGCAACCCTTTAAGCAACCCTTTAAGGGTATTTATTAAAAAATAAAGGGTTGCGTACCCTTTTCCCACCAGAACCACCAGATGAAACCGTGAGAGTGAACGCTATCATTTTAGCAAATACAAGGGCAAATAATAAAAAATTATAAAATCCCTTTTGAGGTCATTATCTCTAAAGGAGAATCTTGAGTAAGAAAAATTTACTTTGAAATAGATATTTCTAATCTGTAGTTTCAAGATTCTTCTCCGATAAAAACCTGTTATTATATTGCCTGCAAATTTCAAAACCTAATCCTTTAAAAAAGCATAATGAAGGCTCATTGGTTGTTAATACCTCAACATAGATTGATTTGACAATATTGTTCTTTTTAAGATTATTCAGGAGGAGTTCGATAGCCCCTTTCCCATATCCTTGTCGTCGATCGTCCGGCTTAAAAATTGCAATAGATAAGAAAACAGTTTGGCCAATTACAATATTGTAAAGACCCATGAAGCCTATTATTCGGCTTACATCCTTTTCCTTAACCTCGATTACATAAAAAACATGAAATTTATTAAACATCAATCTACAAAAATGTGAGAGGTAGTTAAATACACCATATCGGGTTGTATCAGAATTAATAAGATTTCCCTGATTAAACAATGAATATAAGGTATATAGATCCTTCAAGCTATAAAGGCGTATTGAGATCTCAGTGCTCTTCATATTACGCTGAAATCTTGCAGTTTTGATCCAAAATAAATCAGAAAGCCTTTTGATGAATGCTGGACTTATTGCATTTAATTTGTTGATTACAAGATTGAGAATAAATGATAACTTCTCATTGATCATGCTAGACATGTATTAAATCATTTTTTGTACATTGTCTCAAATGAACTTGTAGATTGCTCAATAGTTTAGTTTTTTAAAATTTAAAGTATTTAGTGTTATCACTTGACATATATACATTATAATTTTTATAATTGATGCGATTTAAATCTAAGAAGTATATTTGACACCTCGAACTCACTAAGGGTACAAGATGGATAAACTAGGCGGCGTTTTTAATGCAAGCTCTCCAGAGATGGAAGCAATGGTAGATCTAACCCTTTTTATAATAATAGTTGCAGTTGCCATCTTAGGGATAATTACAATAGCTATAACCTATATATTGATTCGTTACAGAAGAAGATCTGCTGATACTGCTGAACCTAGGCAGGATTTTGGAAGCACAAAAGTGGAGATTGTATGGACTGTTATACCTGCATTGATTGTTGGCGTATTCTTTTTCTCAACCATAAAAACAATGTATGCTGTAAATCCTCCATTTGGTGATAGAGAGCCGGATTTGGTAATTATAGGTCATCAATGGTGGTGGGAGCTTTTCTATCCAAAATCTGGCGTCCGCACTGCTAACGAGGTTCATATTCCTATCGGAAAGAAATTACTCGTTCGTCTTAATTCAGTTGACGTTATCCACGACTTTTGGGTACCCGAGCTAGGCCCAAAGATAGATCTGGTGCCCGGCCATACTAATCACATATGGTTAAGCGCAAGTAAACCGGGGGTGTACCTTGGTGCATGTGCCGAGTTTTGTGGTGTACAACACGCAAATATGCGTATCAGAGTGATAGCGGAGACACAAGAGGATTTTGATAAATGGCAAGAAGAACACCGTAAAATTCCACCGACACCAACCACTGGCGAGGCAGCATTGGGTGCAAAACTCTTTCAGGAAAAGGCTTGTACGAATTGCCATCTCACAGGTGTTGGTCCTGATCTGACGCACCTCTCGAGCAGACAAACGCTTGCTGCTGGTGCATTAGAGAATACACCTTCAAACCTTGTAAAGTGGCTAAAGAATCCTGAGAAATATAAGCCCAGTTCTTATATGCCAAATATGAAGCTCACGGATGTAGAAGTAAATGCAATCGTTGCTTATCTGGAGGCCTTAAAATGAGCAGGATACCACTAGTCCCAGAAATTACTGAACCTCTTCCTTCTATCCGTGAAAGTGAAGGGCTACTCGCATGGGTAGCCTCGATTGATCATAAGCAGATTGGGATTATGTACCTTATAGCTACTCTTTTTTTCTTCCTTGTTGGTGGAATCGAAGCGCTTCTTATGCGTATTCAACTTGTTCGACCCGAGAATGATTTTATTTCACCTGAGGTTTTCAATCAGCTTTTTACAATGCACGGTACGACAATGATATTTTTCGTAGTAATGCCGTTCCTTATCGGAATAGGAGTTTACTTGGTGCCCCTCATGATAGGGGCGCGGGACATGGCTTTTCCGCGACTGAACGCTCTGAGTTACTGGCTTTTTGTATTAGGTGGTCTCCTACTTTATTTCAGCTTCTTTACTCAAAGCGGGGCACCAGATGTTGGCTGGTTTGCATATACACCCCTTAGTGAAAAACCATTCACACTAAACAAAGGACCTACTTATTGGGTGCTTGGTCTCCTTGCTACAGGTATCGGTTCCGTTGCATCAGGCCTAAATAACATTGTTACAATCATAACACTCCGTACACCTGGACTAACAATGCGGCGTCTCCCGCTTTTTGTTTGGATGATTTTGGTTACATCGTTTCTTTTGATTTTCGTCATGCCTATCATTACTTCTGCATTTGCGATGCTTCTCCTCGACCGTCTACTGGGCGCAACCTTCTTTATGCCAGCAACGGGTGGATCAGCAATCCTTTACCAGCACTTCTTTTGGGGATTTGGCCATCCAGAGGTATATATATTAATCCTACCTGCATTTGGGATTATCTCTGAGGTCATTCCCGTTTTCTCGCGCAAGCCAATTTATGGGTATGAGTTTGTGGCAGGATCAACTGTAGCAATTGGTCTACTGAGTTTAGGAGTTTGGGCACATCACATGTTCGCGGTAGGTCTTGGTAACGTTTTCAATGCCTTCTTTGCAATAGCGAGCATGTTGATTGCAATACCGACTGGGATAAAGGTGTTAAACTGGACTGCTACCATGTGGGGCGGAAAAATACATTTTGCAACCCCTATGCTTTTTGCTGTTACCTTTCTGATAGAGTTCGTCGTAGGTGGCTTGAGTGGAGTAGCCATTGCCTCTCCGCCGATTGATTGGCAGGCAACAGATACCTATTTTATAGTTGCACATTTCCACTACACCCTCTTTGGAGGTTCTCTATTTGCAATATTCGCAGGGGTCTATTATTGGTTTCCAAAGATGAGCGGTCGCATGCCTTCAGAAAGGCTTGGCAAGTGGCACTTCTGGCTAACAGTTATTGGCTTTAATCTCACCTTTTTAGTGCAACATCTCCTTGGTTTGATGGGTATGCCACGTCGAGTCTATACGTATCATGACCTCCCTTACTGGGGAGATATGAATTTAATATCAACCGTAGGTTCATTAATCCTTGGTCTATCAGTTATCGTTTTTGTATGGAACATTATCGCAAGCCTTCGTAGTGGTATACCAGCAGGTAATAATCCATGGAATGCATGGACACTCGAGTGGGCTACAACATCACCTCCACCTGTCCATAACTTTGACCTTGTTCCTCCTGTCCATGGGAGACGACCACTATGGGATCTAGCCCATCCAGATATGCCTGATAAGTGAGAGTTAACGCAGGGAACACGTATATGAATAAAAATAAGATGCTTGTAAGCTTCTTCATCGTCTCCGAGTCGATCTTCTTTTTAATGTTAATCCTTGCGTATGTGAATTTCCATCGTTCGGTTACTGAGGGACCTACCGCTGCCAATAGCCTAAACCCCATAAAGACGGGTGTCTTTAGCCTATTTCTATTAGCCAGCAGTCTGACAATATGGTTTGCAGGAATAAGCCTGAAGAAAAAGAACCACAAGATGCTTTGTACTTGGCTTCTTCTTACGATTCTTCTCGGTGTGACATTCCTCTTTGGCCAGGGATTAGAGTGGGTTGGATTAATTAAGCAAAATATCACGATAAGTCGTAATGTTTTTGGAACTACGTTCTTCACCTTAACAGGTTTTCACGGTTTTCATGTTACAGTTGGTCTTATAATGCTACTTATACTCTTGGGTTTAGCATTAGCTGGTGATTTCAAGGGTCCCGAATCAGACGCTGTAGAGTCAGTGTCGATTTACTGGCACTTTGTTGACGGTGTATGGATAGTTGTTTTCTCTGTGATTTACCTATGGGCTTTCCTATGAATTCATTAGTAATTGACGTAAAAACACTTTTTAATATAATCTGCGAAAAGGGGTGATTTCATGACTATATGGCAGCTATTGACTTCGAACTGGGACTGGAATCCTTCAGTGATTGGTTTGTGTGCTGCGCTAATTATAAGTTACATAATTGTGACGCGCTTCCGATTAACATTTAATGGAGCCTTATTCATAACCGGCGTCCTCTTGCTTTTAATCACACTTGTTTCTCCGATAGGTATACTTGGTCACAATTACCTTTTTAGTGCACACATGTTGCAACATATACTTCTCCTCCTGATTGTCCCTTTATTTCTCCTAATTGGTATTCCTCCATCGCTTGCCAAGAAGATAATGAGTTGGTCTCCAATTGCAAATGTAATTCTAGTGCCAAGACAACCGTTTGCTGCGTGGTTGTTCGGTGTAGGGGCTATGTGGATATGGCACATTCCAGTCATTTATAACACATCTCTACAAAATGAAGGTCTTCATATGTTACAGCAGATGAGTCTTCTCGTTATGGGTATGATCTTTTGGTTACCAGTTTTCTCGCCACTTGAAGAATGGCGTCTTACCCCACCCTTTGCTACTTTATATCTCTTCTCCGCTTGTATCGGCTGTACTATACTCGGCATCATAATAACCTTTTCAGCAGTTGGTCATTATCCCGCCTATCTCAATCCAGTTGATTCATTGGGCATACTACCATTTATTCGAAATGAGCTATATCTAACCCCTGAATTGGATCAACAAATTGGCGGGCTAATAATGTGGGTACCATGTTGCCTTATATACCTACTTGCTAGCATGGTTACAATAGCCCGCTGGTATAAAACACCTGAAGTAGATGTTAATGTTAAACCTTCTGAACCGCTTAGCAGTGTTAATAGTATTAAGGCTTCTACGACAATGGAGTAACTCTATGTGTAAATGACTTGCCACCGGTAAAGACACCTAAATATGGATAATGACTCACTAGGAGAGCAAATTGGAAAGAAGAAACATAACATATGAATCAGGAAGTGAGTTCCAGGCTCCAAGCACGAAATCGCAAAAGATTTCTGAGATCCCACCTGGTTGGCATAAACCGAGACCGGAGACATTGCCCAAGCCAGGATATTGGCCTGCATTAATGGCGTTAGGAATCGTATTTCTATTATGGGGTCTTGCGCTTGGATTCAACGAGGTATTTAGTAGCTCACTAGTTACCTCAGGCATAGGACTAATACTGTTTGTAATTGCCTTAGTTGGATGGATAGGAGACCTAAGAGATGAAAGAAAACACGAAAACAGGCGAGTGTAATCGAAGAGAATTCCTTGCTAAACTAAGCATCGCTTTAAGCGGCATTGCTGGAGCCTTGGTAGCCATACCTGTTATAGGCTCTATCATTGCCCCTCTATTCCAAAAGAGGCAAGAGGTTTGGCGCTCTGTTGGTGCGGTGGAGAGCTTCGAGATAGGTGCAACTGTTCAAGTATCATTCATTGATGCATCACCACTTCTCTGGGCTGGAATTACAGCTAAGTCCGCAGCATGGCTTCGCCGAGTAGGTGAAGAAGAATTCATTGCCTTTTCCGTTAACTGCGCACACCTCGGGTGCCCAGTAAGATGGATAGCGGGCGCAAAACTCTTTATGTGTCCTTGTCACGGTGGTGTTTACTACGAAGACGGTTCCGTCGCCTCAGGCCCACCGCCAAGAGGATTATATCAGTACCCAGTACGTGCAAATAATGGACAGGTTGAGATACTTGCTAGCCCAATTCCAATCACGACCACATAAACTACAAAATGAAACCACAAATTCCAAATTACTAGGCACAAACAAATGACAAGAAAAGCAAATTCGAAATTAAAAAAATTAGGAATTGGGAATTATTAATTTGTTTGGCTTTGGTGCTTGAGATTTAGAATTTGTTTGTAATTTGGTACTTGTGATTCGGTAATTTTTTGTTTTTTGGAACGTAGTCATTGGAGCTTGTTATGAGAATTTTGAAAAGTACTATGTCATGGCTTGACGATCGCACAGGTCTCATTACATCAATGGGATCAATTATGAGGCATCCTGTGCCACCAGGCTCTGCCTGGTTTTATGTATTTGGCAGCGCTACTCTTCTTGCCTTTCTCGTTCAGGTTGCTACCGGAATAGCGCTTGCATTTATGTATGTCCCATCTTCGGGAGAGGCTTATCAAAGCCTTCAATTCATTTCAAATGATACTACGATAGGTAGAGTTGTTCGGGGAATGCACAATTGGGGTGCTTCAGCGATGATAGCCTTGGTTTTCATCCATATGGTACAAGTCTATCTTTTTGCCGCATATAAATACCCACGTGAGATGAACTGGCTAACAGGGGTCGTTCTTTTAGCGTGTACGGTTGTTATGGGCTTTACAGGTCAAGTCGTCCGCTGGGATCAAACTGCCGTCTGGTCTATTATAGTAGCTGCTGAACAGGTTGGACGTGTGCCGCTTATCGGCACTTCACTAGCGCATTTTGTAATTGGGGGAGAGACAATAGGGGGTGCGACACTAAGCCGTATGTTTGCATATCATGTATTTATTATTCCAGGATTGATCTTCATCTTTATCGGGTTTCATCTATATCTTGTTTTGCGTGATGGCATCTCCGAACCACCTGAGATTGGGAAGCCTGTAGATCCAAAGACCTATCGTGACACATATGAGGAAATGCTTAAGCAAAAGGGGGTTCCATTTTGGCCCGATGCTGCTTGGCGGGATGTTGTCTTTGGATGCAGCGTTATAGTCGCGATACTACTCTTAGCGATAATTGTTGGGCCTCCAGAACTAGGTAAACCGCCCGACCCAAGCAATTTAGATGCGCTTCCTGTACCTGACTGGTACTTCGTCTTTTACTTCGCTTTATTCGCACTTATGCCACCTGAGCTAGAAAGCTACCTTATGGTAGGCGGACCACTCGTTCTTGGCATTTTATTGATTTCTCTCCCATTTATCTCAAATCGTGGAGAGAGAAGTCCACTAAGACGTCCGTGGGCCTTTGCCGTTGTGGTTTTTGCTATTATGGCAATATCTGCGCTCTGGGCAATTGGTATAAGTTCACCATGGTCTCCTCATTTTGATGCAAAGCCTTTGACTGCTGAGGTAATCGGCGTAACAAGCGGTTATATTTACGAGGGGGGACAACTCTTCAATGATAAGGGTTGCTTGTATTGTCATGCTATATCGGGACACGGAGGTCAACGTGGTCCCGATCTTACTGACGTAGGCAGCCGCCTCTCTTCTAATGAATTAACATGGCGCATCATGAATGGAGGATTAAATATGCCTGCATTTGGCGGCATACTAACCTCTGATGAACTGAGCAAACTCGTAGCATTCCTGCATTCACGAAGGAAGCCTTAGTCAAGAATAACTCTCCTCCGTTCCTATATGCTCTTCTTGCTGCCTGGATCTTGTAGGAACCCTAAGCTGGACAATGTCCCTCGGAAAGAACAAGTCAAGGGTCCAATCAATTGCAACACGGATTTTTCTATCCCACCCAGGGAGTTTAATAAGATATATTGTTCTCCATAGAAACCACGCAAAAAATCCAGAGAATTTAAACCCCTTTATTTCCGCAACAGCGGATCTATGACCAAGTGGAGCAAGCATTCCTTGTGTAGTATATTGAAATGGCTTTTTATCCCCTCCCTTTACAGTGGCCTCAATATTATAAGCTACCCGCTTTGCTTCACGCACCGCATGCTGACCAGTAGGTGGGCATGGATTCCCAGTTTTTGGGTCAGGTATATGAGCGCAGTCTCCAAGTGCCCAAACGCCTGGGAAGTCAGGTACCTCTAAATATTCATTTACAATAATTCCTCCACCCTTATCCTTTTCACAGGGAAGGCTTTTGATTACTGGATGAGGTGATGTCCCCGCTGCCCAAATTACTGTATTTGTGAGAATGGTGACTCCATTATCAAGTTCAACCTTATTTGGCAAGACACTAGAAACTCCTGTTTTCAAATGTATTTCCATTCCACGTGCTTGGAGAAGATTCTGTGCGTAATCTGCTAAACCCTCGCTCATCTCACGCATAATACGCGGTCCATGATCTGCAATAATCACCTTAACCTCGTCCGGGTGGACATTCCTGTAGAAGCGGCTACTTGTATGGATATAATCATTAAGCTCAGCCGCAACCTCAACACCTGTATAACCGCCGCCAACCACTACAAATGTCAAAAGGTGCCGCCTTTCATTCGGATCCTTTTCTAGGTCCGCATGCTCAAACATATCAATAACATGGCTTCTAAGTATCTTAGCATCATAAACATTCTTAAGGGGAAAAGAATTATCTTCGGCTCCTGCTGTGTTATGAAAGCTTGTAACTGTACCTAAAGCTATAACAAGATAATCATATTCAAGATTGAAAATTTCACACACGTTACAGTGATAGCAATTAACAATGCGTTTTGTTAAATCAATTGAGCGGACCTCAAGCTCTTTAAATGTAACCTTGTTAAAGAACTCCCTTAAAGAACTAACCGTATGCTTTGCGTCAATACTACTGGCTACCACCTCGGCAAGCATAGGAGTATAGACGAAGTAATTATTCTTGTTAACGAGAGTTATCTCTACATCTTTATCTTTAGCAAAAATCTTTTCCAGATGAAGCGCCGTATCAAGACCTGCAAAGCCACCTCCTAGAATTAGAATTCGTTTAGTTGGATCTTGAGACATTTACTCCTCCATCTTTGTAGCATATGTAATTACTATACTAACATGAGTTAGATATAACAAGCCCTCTCCCACCCTAACCCTCTCCGATCGGTCAATCAGATTGTCATGCCCGAATGTTCCCCACTTAATACACGTTGGGACAAGGGTAACCACGATTTAATCGGGGAGCATCCTTGCCATGTTCGCTTATCCGAGGTTAGAAAACCTCGGCTATCGTTGTATTATCTGCTAGAATATAAACATTCGATAGAAGCGACTTTCCAGCCGCGTTTTATAAGAGTGGCAATCTATCGCGCCAGGCCTGCCCTGAGCCAGGTCCCCGATTTAATCGGGGAAGGGAAGGTGCTTCTACAACATCATTATGCATGTGCCATAACCCCACGTAGGAGAGGCTTCCGGCCTCGACAAAACCGGCGTTCTGCGATTATCGCGGCAGTTAGGAATATGCATGCCTGACCCTCTTTTCTATCCTTGTATAATTGGAACCAACTATGACGTTTTAATCAAGCTCCTAAGGGCAGGAGCAGCACTAGATTTTCTAATCTTTTTCAAGGCTTTCTTTTCAATCTGTCTCACCCTCTCCTTTGTTAGATTGAATCGCCTTCCTATTTCTTCCAATGTATAATTGGTCTCATAACCTATTCCAAATCTCATCTTGATAACCTCCCTATCCCTGCTGTCAAGTAATGTTAATGCTTTATTAACGCTATCTGGGACTAATGACGCCGATATAAGTGAATCAGCCGGAAGGGAATTTTGATCCTTAAAGACTTCCATAAGGGTTCCTCTTTCTCCTTGTCTGATAGGCGAGTCTAGCCAAATCACCCTTTCTCTACACGAAAGCACACGGCTAAGTGTTTTTTTCGACATATCAATTTCGCGGGCGATTTCCTCAACACGAGGCTCCCTACCCAGCTTCTCCATAAGCCTGGACCGCGTTTGTCTAACCTTTCCAGATTTCTCTAAAACATATGCCGGAACCTTCACTGTTCTTGACTGAGAAAAAATCGCCCTAATTATTGATTGAAATATCCACCAACAAGCATATGTGGAAAACCTATAACCCTTTGTATGATCAAACCTCTCTACAGCCGTAATAAGCCCTATGTTTCCTTCCTGAAGCAAATCCATAAATGAAACCCCTCGACCCACGTATTTTTTAGCGATTGTTGCAACCAGCCTTAAGTTTCCTCGTACAAAACAATTCCTATATTGGATCGTCTTCTTTAAACAGGCCTCATAAAGTTTAAGTAGTCTTTTAAGTCTATTACGCGTTAACCCTCTGATAGTATAATTTGAACATTTTTCTATTAGGTATCTGAAATCTTGAATAAATGAATTAGTATTGTTATTAAGCTTTTTGCCTAATATATTTTCTATCTTAGACTTTATGTTTTTTGACTTCCTTTCATACCTTTTCATCTTGGTCACAATCTCCAACTCTTGTGCACAGGAGAGGAGAGACTCTTTACTAACCTCTTTGAAATACGCATTTATAAGCCTAAAATCCTTGTTTTGTGCCTCGTCTTTATTCTCAAATTCCTTGAGATTATCATCCTCTTCTACATCTAGTTGGGACGGTTCACCATTCTCGTCTTGAGAATCAAGTGAAGAATAAATATCTTCGAATGAATCGTCACTCGATCTACAATATTCTATGCTATAATCTTCTTTATATTCCTCTAATAACTCATCCAATGGTCTTTGGTTCGACATTGCAGTTACTCCTTTGTGATATTCTCATAGCCTTATTCAATCTGAGTTGAGCTCTTTTGGCTTCATGCTCTAAGACCCGCACCACAAAACGCTATGAGTTCATTGATAACCTCCTCCTTATCCTTGATCTTGCAAATACCTCCAGACCGGATCTCAAGATCAGCATGGTTCGTCCAGGTGTGAATTATTGCTCCGGTAGTAAAGTGAATTCGCCACATCAGCTCCTTTTCAGGTATATCCGGAATTGCTAGCATCAGTTGATCCTTTATTCGGGAAAAAACCTCATCCATTTGTGAAGCAAATATCCTATGAAGTTGTTTATCGGGTGTAGAAATCATACGCCCTGCAAAGCTAAGGAAATGTGGATTCTCAAGATATAGCTCAATACTTGGGGCAATAAGAGCATGCAGAATCCGCTCAACTGTGACGGGTTTATTACCTGCCTCAGCAATATAGGAATCCAGTAGTTCGAAACGCCTTTTATTTAATGGCTTTATTCTCCTAGCGATAACAGCACGAATTAGACCGTTTTTAGAGCGGAAGTGATAATTCACCGACGCCAAGTGGGTTCGTGCTGCCTTTGTAATATCTCGGACAGAAGTTTCCTTCACACCCCTCTCAGCAAAAAGACGCTCTGCTGTATCAAGTAGGCGATCTTTTGTAGTAATTTCAGTCATTTTTACCCTCCATTAATTTAAATGATACATACGTACGTATGAAACATATGTTCGTTACATAATATAATAATCTTTTTATGGATGTCAAGAGCGGATTTTCTGCAGATTTTTTTGCGATAATTAACGATTGCTTGACAAATATTTAATGGTTGTGTTATAAGGGATATAAGTCTTTTCTTGCCAATCGTTATTTAACTCAATTAGGAACATCACGGAGGAAATTGATGCCTAGTAGTGATGAACTGGATCAGTTGTGTGTCAATACCATACGAATGCTTGCCGTTGACTGTGTGCAGAAAGCAAAATCAGGACACCCCGGTACGCCTATGGGTGCTGCAGACATGGTCTATGTGCTTTGGGATAGGTTTTTAAAACACAATCCTTCTAATCCCAGGTGGGACGATCGCGACCGCTTTATACTCTCCCCTGGACACGCCTCTGCCCTTCTTTACAGCCTCCTACATCTTTACGGGTACGATCTTTCGTTAGATGACCTAAAAAACTTCCGCCAATGGGGAAGCAAATGTCCCGGTCATCCAGAATATGGAGAGACACCCGGGGTTGAGACTACAACAGGACCTTTGGGACAGGGATTCGCAAATGCAGTTGGCTTTGCTATTGCAGAGGTACACCTTGCCGCTATCTTCAACAAGCCAAGCTATGACATTGTTAACCACTATACCTACGGAATCTGTGGCGATGGGGACCTGATGGAGGGTATAACTTCCGAAGCTGCAAGCTTAGCGGGGCATCTCGGCTTGGGCAAGCTGATTTTTCTTTATGATGACAACCAGATCTCCATCGAAGGCAGGACAAAGGATACTGCATTTTCCGAAACCGTTGGCAAGCGCTTTGAGGCATATTGCTGGCATGTGCAAAAGGTTCCTAATGGGCATGACCGCGCCGCTATAGAGGATGCATTAAATAAAGCGCGTGAAGAGACTTGCAAACCATCACTTATAATCTGCCGCACGCACATTGGTTATGGAAGCCCTGAGCAGGATACAGCGAAGGTTCATGGAGAACCATTTAATGAGGAGAATTACAAAGCTACAAGGAGGCACTTCAATTTCCCTGAAGACAAACCCTTCTACATCCCCGAAGAGACTCTTCCGCACTTCCGTAAAGCCTTGGATAGAGGGAAGGCATGGGAGGATGTATGGCGTGCAAAGTTTAATGCATATGCACAGGAATATCCTGAACTCGCAGAGCGATACAAACTCGTTATGAGTGGCGAGTTGCCTAAGGACTGGGATGCCGATATGCCAGTCTTTACCCCAGAAAAAGACAAGCAAATGGCAACACGTGACTGCTCAGGGAAGGTCATAAACACCTTAGCAAATCACATGAAAGGCTATCTCATTGGTGGCTCAGCAGACTTAGCACCATCAACAAAGACTTATATGACTGGACATGGCGATGTACAGTTCCACGACTTCGCTGGTGATAACCTACACTTCGGCGTAAGGGAACACGCAATGGGAGCAGCAACAAATGGGATGGCGCTACATGGAGGTGTTATTCCCTACTGCGCTACGTTTCTTCAGTTCTTCAACTACATGGCTCAACCTGTACGACTCGCCGCTATGATGAAAATACGAGTTATCTTCGTATATACGCATGATAGCATATTCTTAGGAGAAGATGGTCCAACACATCAGCCAATTGAGCATCTAGCTTGGCTTCGCTCATTGCCTAACGTCGTAACAATACGTCCCGCTGACGGGAATGAGACCGCATGGGCATGGCGTGAAGCGATAAGTCGGAAGGATGGTCCAACCGCGCTCATCTTTTCGCGTCAGAAACTCCCAACACTTGACCAGAAGAAATACGCATCTGCAGAGGGGTCGAGAAAGGGCGCCTATATTGTCTCAGACTGTAATGGAACACCAGATATCATACTCATTTCGGATGGAGGAGAGCTAACATATGCGTTAGGTGCGCAAGAGAAGTTATCAGCGGAGGGAATCAACGTGCGTGTTGTAAGCTTTCCTAGTTGGGAACTCTTTGAATCACAGCCTCAGGGATATAAGGACTCTGTTTTACCACCAAACGTAACGAAACGATTAGGGATAGAAGCAGGAGGTCCTTTTGGCTGGGACAGATACCTAGGCACAGTCAGTGATAAAAACTTCATTGGCATGTGGGGATATGGCGCATCCGCACCCTTCGAGGTCTTAGAAGTGAAGTTCGGTTTTACAGTTGAAAATGTAGTACAAAAGGCAAAAGCGCTTCTAGGAAGATAACTGTTCACCAACTACTTGACAGAAAAGAGTACGTATAAAGATAAGAGCGATGCATGATACAGGATACATATTTTATTAATAATTATGGAAGAGAGGTAACTGAGACATGGCGAACCCACTGCTTGAAATACAAAGTTATGGACAGAGCATCTGGTATGACTACATCCGACGTGGATTAATTATATCAGGCGAATTACAGAAGTTGATTGACGAAGATGGCTTACGAGGAGTAACTTCTAACCCTTCTATCTTTGAGAAAGCCATTGCAGGAAGTACTGACTACAACAATGCCCTCAAAGCACTAGAAAAGCAGAAAGACATGGAAGCAAAGTCGCTCTATGAATATTTAGCCATAAACGACATCCAAGATGCAGCCGATGTTATGTCTTCCGTCTATGAGAAAACAAAGAAACACGACGGGTATGTCAGTTTAGAGGTATCACCATATCTCGCCAACGATACGGCAGGCACACTTGAGGAGGCGCGAAGACTTTGGAAAGCAGTGGGACGTGATAATATTATGATTAAGGTCCCAGCAACTAAAGCAGGTATCCCTGCTATTAAACAACTCATTAGCGAAGGAATAAACGTTAACGTTACGCTTCTCTTCGCTCAGGAGACTTACGAACAGGTTGCTGAAGCTTACATCTCTGGTTTAGAAGCC
>Ga0209618_1000007_pt1 | contig 39594 bp, 42 predicted proteins | sample Rifsed13ft3_FD_184007 | JGI IMG/M metagenome (GOLD analysis project Ga0209618, IMG submission 184007) | Soil microbial communities from Rifle, Colorado, USA - sediment 13ft 3 (SPAdes) (version 2) | ecosystem: Environmental > Terrestrial > Deep subsurface > Rock core/Sediment | place: Rifle... | reverse complement strand
CTAGCCTTGGCTGGCCGGGCGGCTCATCTCGAGGCCGTTAGAGCACGTCCTATTACAAGATAATCGGCACCTAGAGAAACAGCTTCGGCAGGTGTTACTGCTCTTGAATAGCCGTCAACGCTTGTTCCTGTAAACTTGATCTTTACTCGATTCTTACCTCACACTGGTCATCGGGTAACCAGTAAGTAGTCGTTGACAAGTAATCCATACTGGGGTATATTTGTGGTATGAAAGTCAAGACATCTATCACACTCTCTGAAGACCTGCTCGAAGCCATAGATCAACGGTCAGCACAGTTCAAGAATCGTTCCGATTTCATTGAGTCAGCCATTCGCGCCTTCATCGCTCAGATGGTCCGAGAAGAGCAAAATGCCAAAGACCTCGCCATACTAAATCGACAAGCCGAACGCCTTAATCAAGAAGCCATTGACGTCTTGTCCTATCAGGTGATTCCGTGAAACGTGGTGAACTTTATCGCGTCACTCACCCATCAGCCAGAGACCCAAGAAAACACAGGGTATTTGTAGTAGTTAGCCGTCAAGTTCTCATCGATTCACGCTTTTCTGCCGTTATCTGTGCACCTATATATTCAACACATGATGGTTTGTCTACTCAGGTATTAGTGGGTGTTGAAGAAGGTCTTAAGCACGACAGCAGCATACATTGTGATGAATTGGTCAGTTTACCGAAATCGGCTCTAACGCATTACGTTAGCACGCTAACTCCATCGAAAATCGAGGCTCTCAACCAGGCTCTACGAATCGCGCTGGACATTACCGAGTAGAACAAGCGGATGAAATTTTGTCAACCGTTGGGTTCAAATTCTTGAATAGAGCGCATCAGGATTGAGTTAACCAAGGTTGTCGGCCCTTCGACTTCGCTAACGCTTCGCTCAGGGCGAACGGTGGGGAAAGGTTTGTAAACCCCGTTCGTGCTGAGCCTGTCGAAGCACAATTATCAAAGGCTCAGGGGCAAGCCGGATGATTTTGGTAAACTCATCTGCTAATTGCTCTGAGATACAGAAAGTACAATTTCATCCAGCACCGCTTCAGGGTCTCTCGCTTCAGTTACCACCCGTCCAATTACAAGATAATCCGCACCTTGAGAAACAGCTTCGGCAGGGGTTACTGCTCTTAAATGGTCATCAGCCCTTGTCCCGGTGCGTATTCCCGGAACTACCAGAGTGAATCTATTTCCAAATTCCTTTCTTAAAATCTCAACTTCTCTCCCTGAAGCGACAAGCCCGTCAACTCTGGCTTTATCGGCAAGTGAAGCAAGTCTTAAGACAGCGTCTTGGGAAGAACCATTAATACCTATCTGCTTTAGGCTTTCTTCATTTTGACTTGTCAAAATAGTCACTGCAAGTATAAGTGGTTTAGGTTTTGATAGTTTTTCAGATTCTTCTTTAACTGCTTCCACAGCCTTTTTCATCATCTCAAACCCACCTAGTGCGTGGATGGTAAACATTTTAATTCCATAACCAACAACCTGCCTTGAAGACTTTTCAACTGTAGAAGGGATATCATGAAATTTAAGGTCAAGGAAAATCTTGGCGCCATTTTCGATAAACTCTTTAAGAACCGTTGGGCCTGAGTTTAAAAAGAGAATCGGGCCCACTTTGAATGTTTTAACCCTCACCTTGAGTCTTTCGACCCAGCTTTTAGCCTCTTTAAACTCAGGAAAATCTAGAGCTAAAATAATTCGGTCTTCAGGTTTGAGATTGAGTTTAGACATGTTTTGATAAAAAGCATTTAGCCACGGATGAACACGAATTTACACTAATAAAATGATAGTACCTAAAATTCCTCACCCCTTGAGGGGGAGGATTAAGGTGGGGGTATCAGTTGTATTTATTTCCCCCACGTCCGAACCGGGGAGATAGGTAACACTTTAATCCGGGTACATAGGTTACACTTTTTCTCCTTCCTTACCATTATTATCATGCACTCCTACATTGGTCTAAGTCCTTTATAATCGATATCATATAAATCTCCCAACAATATCGAATCAAAATACACTTGGTGGTGACCATCCTCCACCTTTTTTATTCCTACTAATACACCCTTTAAAGCATCTCCTATAAATCTCCTCCTACCCCTCCACTTGATCTCTCCATTTGTCCTTACCCTCCTTAACTCATATCCATCTGGATAATTGATCTGTTTTTTGTTATTAACCCCTCTTTCATAACGCCTGCTCGAACCACAATACTCTTGAGAAGGAGTTTTCATATCCAGTGCCTCATGTGGCCTCTTCTTATTAAATTCCTCTCTCCATCTATCAAATCTCCTCTGCTGTCCTCTTAAGTCCTTTGATGCTGGAATAGTAGCCTCCTTCTTCAATGTAAGATGCATCCTCTCATGTACTCCATTCTGTTCAGGATGCCCCTTAGCTATAAATTCAGGCTTTATCCCCAACAATACCCACCATACACTTAGCCTGGATAAACCTCCAGCTCCCCTCGATGAAAATGGCCCACCATTATCACTCCTTATTATCTCTGGTAATCCGTACTCCTCAAATACCCCCTCAAACGACCCTCTAGCCCCCTCATAACTCTGATCAGCCAATCCCTTAACCTCCAATACATACCTGCTATAAAGATCACTTATAGTCAAAGGCTCACAACGCTTCCCATCCCCAGTCCTAAACCACCCCTTGTAATCTACCGCCCATACATGATTCGGGTACTTAGCCTCTGTCAATGGACCACTATAATAGGTCTTCCTGCGTCTCCGCCTCCTAGTGCTTACCAATCCAGCGCGTTTTATAATATCTCCTATTGTGCTTGCAGCGGGAACTTTCTCCCCCAAACCACTCCTGAGGAGTAATTCTCTTATCTTCTTAGGGCCCCAGCTGGGATGCTTAACTCGCTCTGTTATGATTCTCATTTCCCAATCTTGGTTTGTCTTATGTGGACAAGAATGAGGCCGAGACCTCCTCTCCCTTATGCCATCAAGACCTTCTGCCCAATAACGCCTTATCCACTTGTATCCTGTCTTCCGACTTACTCCATACCTTCTACATAACTCAGCAACGGACATCTCTGCCTTTGCTACTTCCAAAACAAACCGAGCTCTTTCTTCCATAGGTAACACCTTCTTCCATGCCATAGATCACCTCCATGACATGTAATATTCTGTAACCTATGTCCCCGGTCTATTCTGTTACCCAGGTCCCCGTTTAAACCCCATCCCACCCTTCCCCAGCAAGTGGGGAAGGAGAAAATTTTTCCATTCGTGTCAATTGGTGCCAATTCACGGCTGAGACTCATTTTGCATTTAGAATCGCCTCGATTTCCCTCTCAACTTCCTCAATCTTTACTTTTTTAGAAACCCCACCCTTTCTAAGCTTTATCTCTACAGCACCTTCTTTTAGGGTTTTCGGTCCTACCGTAACGTGTAAGGGGATTCCCATCAGGTCTGCATCCTTAAACTTAATCCCAGCGCTCTCCTCTCTATCGTCAATAAGCACTTCAACCCCATGGTCACTCAGCTTTCTATAAATATCCTCTGCCACACTTTTTATTTGTGTGTCTTTCATATTTAGCGGCAAAACCACGACTTCATAGGGCGCAAGTGAAAGTGGAAGAACGATCCCATTCTCGTCAAAATTTTGTTCAATTGCAGCAGCAACGGTGCGACCGATTCCAATTCCATAGCAGCCCATTATAAAAAACCTTTCCTTACCATTTGTATCAACAAATGTTGCGTTCATACTTTCACTATATTTTGTGCCGAGTTTGAACACATGCCCTACTTCGATTCCTCTGCTAGAACGAAGAACTTCTTCTAGGCATCTCGGGCACGGATCTCCATCTGATGCCACCCGAATATCAGCAAATTGATTTACCTGAAAGTCTCTTTCCAGGTTTACATTAATTAAGTGATAATCCCCTTTATTTGCGCCTGTGACTGCATTTTTTATGTGTTTAATTGACCTATCAGCAATGATTTTTAGCTTAATTCCTACAGGGCCACTAAACCCTAAAGGGCCATCAGTGATCTCTTCTATTCTTTTAGGTGTAGCAAATTCAACTATTTCGGCACCGATTGCTTTTTTAAGTTTGACTAAACTCAGTTCATGATCACCTCTTACAAGCGCAGCAACAGGTTCGTTATCAGTCTCGATTATCAGGGTTTTTATTAGGCTTTTAGGTTCAACTTTTAAGAAAGACGCTACTTGCTCCACCGTTTTTAACCCCGGTGTATGAACCTCCTGAACCATTTTCTCATCCTTACCTCTTTCCATAACTCCTTCACGTTCTTCCCCCTCTCCTATCTCGGCAAGCCCGAGGTTTGCAGCATATTCACACCTGTTGCAGCTCATAATCACATCTTCTCCAGTAGGAGCAAGAACCATGAATTCATGTGAGGAGCTTCCACCAATGTTCCCTGTATCTGCAAGTACGGAACGAAACTCCAACCCACATCTTTCAAAAATTCGATAGTATGTGTTATACATCGCCCAGTAGGATTTATCTGCCCCTTCATCATCTGCATCAAAGCTATATGCATCCTTCATAGTAAATTCCCTTGCACGCATAACTCCGAAGCGGGGACGAATTTCATCCCTGAATTTTGTCTGAATCTGATATAGCGTAAGAGGAAGCTGTTTATAAGACCTAACCTCTCTACGAACTATATCAGTGATAATTTCTTCATGCGTGGGACCAAGACAGAATTCCCTTTCTGCCCTATCTTTAAATCTTAAAAGCTCTCTTCCATACTTATCCCACCTTCCGCTTTCCTTCCACATTTCACCTGGAAGAACAAATGGCATAAGAAGCTCTATAGCCCCTGCCCTATTCATCTCTTCCCTGACTATCTTTTCAAACTTTCTTATTGAACGAAGCCCAAGGGGAAGGTAATTATAAATCCCGGCCGCGAGCTTTCTTATCATCCCGGCACGGATCATAAGCTTATGGCTAATAACCTCGGCATCGGCAGGGTCTTCTTTAAGTGTCGGTAGAAAAAGCTTAGAGTATCTCAAGTCTTAATATCTCAGGAGAATAAATTACCGATTTTGGTGTTAAAAGCAACAGTGACTACACGGAAATATCCGGTATAATAAGCAGCGAGAGCTGTTTAAGCTTTATTACAACCAAAAGTTGAGAGGTAAACGAAAATGAATCTAATTTGGAAATGTTTTGCTTTGGGCGTAGCCATGGTAGTTCTTGGTTTGTGGACAGTTTCAGCGTTTTCTAAGTCTCCGTCTGATGTCACTACCATGACGGTTTACAAAACACCTACCTGTGGCTGTTGCACAAAGTGGGTTAATCACCTCCGCGAGCAAGGTTTTCAGGTGACCGCTTACGACATATCCGATCTTACACCAATTAAGAAGAAGCATGGGGTTCCCGATGCTCTAGCTACATGCCATACTGCGATCGTTGACGGTTACGTGGTTGAAGGGCATGTACCTGCTGATGTGATTCAACGACTCCTAACAGAACGGCCTAAGGTGGTAGGCATCACTGTGCCAGGGATGCCTATGGGTTCACCAGGCATGGAGGGTGCCTACAGCGAGCCTTACGATGTTCTCACCTTTGATCAGGATGGGAAAACACAAGTTTATACCAGCCGCTGATCATAAGGAATCCAAAGCTTGACACGCGGATGACATACAAACGTAATTGTTCGTAGAGGCATATGTTAAAAGACAATTAGGTTGTTTTGAAAAACTCAATCTTCCGAGTTTCGTCAGCGACCTTGCCGTAACAATCACTAAAACTGAAAACTATATTGGCCGTAGTATAGGCTACTAGAAGTTTGTTTCACCTAATCCTAGTGCTCTGGACAAAACTCAAGCTCTTATTGTAAAGCATCATCAACAAAATCAAATGAACTACAAAAAAGTTATATGGTTTAAGAAAAACAACAACTAAGTGGATTATATTTATAGCAATTTGTAAAATAGACTAAAATTGCGGAGAACTCGCTAATTGACTAAGCATAACCAACCGTGCGATAATATAATTAATGAATTTAAAGATATATTCACTACTGTTAGCTTTAAGTTTAATACCCATATTATGCTTTTCCAGCTTTGCTTCCGATAAAGAGTTGCAAACCATCGAGGGACAAATTTTTTGTGTGGAGCAAGATGATGAAGGAAAAGTCAATTCTTTAGTCCAGTATGCAAATTGTAAAGGAGTGCTTTTAGTTATTGATAAAAATGGCAAGCCCTATACCCTTTCCGGGCCAAAGCAAGAAATACAAAAGTTAGCAAATAATCCTCAAAGGATAAAAAGAATTACCGGAAATGTTAGTGGAAATAATAGAGCTTGGCTTTTTAGCATGTTTTCTTTAGAACCTCTTAAACCCCAAGAGACGGCAAAAAAGATCATAGAAGGAGACATAGTCTGCCTGATTTCTTCACCCGACGGGGAAAAAGTGCTGGCCGTTATTAGTACAGAGCCCTGCAGTGAAAACGAACCACATGCACATGTGATTAAAACCCCCGAAGGTACAATCTACTCCATACACGGACCAGAAGAAAAGATCGTCGAAATTGAAAAAAGCTCTAATAGAAAAAATGTATCTCTCTCTGGGACTGTGAAAAATACAGACAGCGGCCCGATACTGTTAATAGAATGAATTGTTTGTTTAATTGAAAAGGTGTGAATCGAGCAGTGCTGAAGCTAGACAGTAGTAATCTAGGGGTCGCGTCTCAACATTTAACAAATCTAAGAATTGGGATAATAAATGTTGAATGTTGAGACCTGACCCCCCTACTCTGTACTATGCCGGGCGTTAGAAAAAATCTTGAAATTTAAAAACGATGGTCTGAATTTGGTTATTATTTATCGGCTACCTTCTCGATTTCCTCAATGAGTGCATCAACAAGTTCCTCTTCTTTTAGGGACTTGATGAGTTTTCCTTCCTTGTAAAGCATTCCTTTTCCGCGCCCTCCGGCAATCCCTAAGTCTGCTTCTGCGGCTTCGCCGGGACCATTTACTACGCACCCCAAGATTGCAACCTTAAGAGGCTTGTCAAGTTGTATGTTTCTTACCCTACCCTCAACCTCGTCTACAAGCTTCATGAGGTCAATCTCTAGCCTTCCACAACCGGGGCATGATATGATTTCTACACCCTTTTGTCTAATCCCGAGAGACCTCAATATATCTATCCCAACATGAACTTCTTCGACTGGATCACCTGTGAGGGAAACCCTAATAGTGTCTCCAATCCCATCAGCGAGAAGCGTTCCTATACCGACCGCCGATTTGATTGTCCCCATCTTCATAGTTCCTGCTTCCGTAACCCCAAGGTGAAGTGGGTAATCCGTTTTTTCAGCAATAATTCGGTAAGCCTCTATCATAGTCATTACGTCTGTGGATTTTACAGATATCTTTATATCTCTAAAATCTAAATCTTCGAGAATGCGAACGTGCTTAAAGGCACTTTCGGCAAGGGCTTCTGCAGTAGGGCTTCCATATTCCTTCATTATTTCCTTTTCAAGCGAGCCTGAATTTACACCGATTCTAATTGGAATCCTTATATCCTTAGCTGCCTTAACAACTGCTTTGATTCTATCATTGGACCCTATATTTCCAGGATTGATCCTAAGCCCATCTACTCCCTGGTTAATCGCTTCAAGAGCTAGACGGTAATCAAAGTGAATATCAGAGATTATAGGAATATTCACCTGCCTCTTTATTTCTCCAAGGGATTTTGCAGCATCCATATCTGGAACAGCAAGCCTTACTATGTCACACCCTGCCATTTCAAGCTCTTTTATCTGTTTCACTGTGGCGGGTATATCCTGAGTATCCGTCTTTGTCATAGACTGAACACTTATAGGCGCACTACCTCCAATTTTTACGCTTCCTAGAGTTATTTCCCTGGTTTTCCTTCTCATTCTAGGTTTATAAGATTAGGGTAATTACAATTAGGTGTCAAGTTATGGAGCTCGGTGATTTGGTCAGTTCAAATCTATTTAAAATCGAATAGTAACAACAGATTTGCTACTTCGGAATAGAGGTAAATGACACAAGAACCCTTTCATACAAAATAACCCTTTTTGTTGTTATTAAATAGCTTAGATCCTAAATACTCAAATAAATCTCCAAATATGTGAAGGAGAATTTAATTTCCAAAGTTTAAGTTTGTGTTAATTACTACTTAAAGGTTTTAGATAACATATTGTGTTATAATTAAATTAGTTCAATATCATTAGGAGGGAAAAAATGGCAATGAAGAAAATCCCTATTAAAAAAGAGGAAGTTAAAGATCAGGGTGTTACACTCACTACATTTCAGAAATCGGAAGAGGTTGACGAAGTAGCAGAGATAACAGAAGAGAAGGTTCTAGAAGCCCTAAAATCGGTTCGGGATCCAGAAATACCCGTTGATATTGTAAACCTAGGATTGATTTACAATGTAGGGGTCTCTGGAAAAAACGTTCACCTTAAGATGACACTTACTACCCCAGGGTGCGGCATGGGTAAAACTATTGCTAAACAGGCAGAAGGCGCTGTGAAATCTCTAGGAGTAAAAAACGTCTTAGTCGAGATTGTGTGGGATCCACCCTGGAATCCAGACATGATGAGCGATGAGGCGAAAGAGAGTTTGGGCATAGCATAAGAATTGGAGAAGGAGACTGGTATGCAGTTAAACCCTGAGGGAATCCGAAACATTCTCAAGAAGGTAAAGTATCCTGGTTTCTCAAGGGATATAGTCTCATTTGGGATTGTAAAGGATATAGGTGTAGATGGCTCTAAAGTTATTATCTCGCTTCTACTTCCAAAACCTGATGAGAAACTTGAGTCAGAAATTGAAGGCACCGTTAGAAAGACCCTTTTAGAATCTCCTGGAATCTCTGAAGTAGATGTTCGTATAGGAGCAAGGGAGGCGAAAAAGATACCTACCCAGGCGGGTGGCCCAGTGAAGGCTGAGGTTCCTGGTATTAAATACTTTATCGCCGTGGCAAGCGGAAAAGGCGGTGTAGGAAAGTCCACTGTAGCAGTAAATCTGGCTATTGCTATTTCTAAGTTAAGAAAAAACGTGGGCCTAATGGATGCTGATGTTTGGGGTCCGAGCATTCCAATAATGATGGGTTTAAACGCAAGACCTATAGCAACTCCAGAGAAAAAAATTATTCCACTTGAGAAATACGGCTTAAAACTTATGTCGATAGGTTTTCTTATAAGCGATGATGATACAGTTATCTGGAGAGGCCCTATGGTCCACGGTGCAATTAAGCAGTTTATAGAGGAAGTTGAATGGAAGGGAACAGATTACCTGGTGATTGATCTCCCACCTGGTACTGGCGATGCACAGCTTTCCCTTGTTCAAACAGTACCCCTTAGTGGCGGTGTAATAGTTACTACCCCACAGGATGTGGCATTAATTGATGTGAGACGCGGAGTGCAGATGTTTAGAAAGCTGAATGTACCTGTTCTTGGCGTTGTAGAAAATATGAGTTATTTAATCTGCCCCCATTGCAGTGGGGAAGTGGATATATTCAGCAGAGGGGGAGGAAAAAGGATGGCTGAGAAATTCAATGTGCCCTTTTTAGGAGAAGTCCTGATTGACCCAGAGATCAGAAAAGGCGGAGACGAAGGTTTCCCGATAGTTTTATCTAACCCAGAAAGCCCCGCGGCTAAGGCGTTTATGGAAGTAGCCGAAAAGGTTTTAAAAACTATAGAATCTACTTAATTCGGAATTGAGAATTAGGAATTGAAAATTGGAACTAATTCTTAATACCTAATTCCCAATGTTGCCTCCTTTTATAAAACTCACCTTGACTCGTGCTAGACGATGATTATTTTGTTTGTAGGTTGAGAGAAAAGAAATTGAGTCAAGGAGGTAGATAAAATGATAAGAGGTTTAAGAGTATTAGATCCATGGAAAGATTTTGGTTCACTGCAAGAGAGGATAAACAGGATGTTTGATGATACGATAAGGACTCTCTATCCAACTGATGGTGAAGAGCTTGAGAAGGGTACCTGGGCACCCGCCGTAGATATCTATGAGACTAACGATAGTTTTGTTGTAAGTGCAGATCTTCCCGGGCTAAATAAAGACGAAATACAGATTGACTTAAAGGATAATACCCTTACACTAAAGGGAGAAAAGAAATTCGAGGAGAAGGTGTCAAAGGATAATTACATTAGAGTCGAGCGAGCATATGGATCATTTGTACGTAGCTTTACGCTCCCTCAGAATGTAGATCCTGAAAAGATTAAGGCCAAGTATAAAGAGGGCGTTCTCGAAATAACTATTCCAAAGAAGGAAGAAGCAAAACCTAAGCAGATAAAAGTTGAGTTGAGCTAAAAGGGAAAGCTGCTTCTGCCTTTCAGAGCAGAGGCAGCTTTTTTTAGATATGGCGTCTAAAAGGGATTATTACGAAGTCCTAGGCGTAACAAGAAACGCTTCCAAAGAGGGTATTAAAAAGGCCTACCATAAGCTAGCACGCCGTTACCATCCCGATTTAAACCCCGGAAATAAAGAAGCTGAAGAAAAGTTCAAAGAGATTCAAGAGGCATACTCCATTCTATCTAAAGATGAGAAGAGAAAGGCTTATGATACGTATGGAAGCGCTGAGTTTCAGCCAGGAGCGAGAACTACGTGGCAATGGCCAGAAGGCGCACCTGAAGGATTTGCATTTAGTTTCGGGGATTTTTCAGGAATTGAAGATATAGTAGGAGAGGTATTTGGTACTAGAGAATCAGCCAGAGCGCGACGTAAAGGTAGGGATTTAGAGTATCAAATTGAAGTAGATTTTGAAACAGCTATTAAAGGTGGATCAAAGGACATTACTATTACAAGAGGATCTAATTGTTCTGTCTGTAATGGAAGCGGGGTCCGTCCAGGGGCAAGTACAAAAACATGCTCTAAATGCAAAGGAAGCGGTAAGGGCCCTTCTAGTATTTTCAATATGTCAAAGTCATGCAATGTATGTGGAGGTACCGGAAAGGTCCCAACTGACCCGTGCCAGTCATGCAGCGGGAGCGGGAGATTGCCTCTAACTGAAACAATAACCGTGAGAATTCCACCAGGGGTTGATAATGGGTCGAGAATCAGGGTACAAGGAAAGGGTGAAGTGGCAAGAGGCGGAGGAACCTCCGGCGACCTTTATCTCGTTGTAAAGATTTCCCACCACCCTATTTTTCAACGCGAGCAGGATGATATTTATATCGAACTACCAATAACGATCTATGAAGCGGCTTTGGGAGCTAGAATTACAGTCCCTACCGTTGATGGAGCAGTTTTAGTAACTGTTCCTTCTGGAACTCAGAGTGGAACAAAGCTTAGGCTTCGTGGAAAGGGAGTGCCACACCTAAAAAACAAAGAGCGTGGGGATCAGTATGTAGTTGTAAAGATCGTACTGCCTGAGCAAATAAATGAGAACTCTAAAAAAAGGTTCGAAGAGCTTGCCAAAACCTCACCTTATAATCCCAGAACACATCTAGAGAAGTACATAAGATGAAACGTTATTCTATTGATACCTTGATAGAGATACTTGATGTAAGGCCAAGCTTTATAAAAAGGCTTGAACAAGCAGAAATTATTCTCCCAATGGTACAAGGAAAGGAAACCTTTTATACTGAGTACGATATAGGAATGCTTCTTCTTGCTAAGGACCTTAAAGAAATGGGAATAAACCTTGCTGGGATCGAGGTAATCCTTGAGATGCGTGAGCGTATGTTAACTATAAGAAAAGAGGCAGACGATATTTTATACAGGCTTCTAAAGTATATTTATGAAAATATAAAAAAAGATAGAAGGAGATGGAAGACTCATGAGCGATGAAGGAAAGAAAAACCCTAATGAAAGTGAACTCTTCAAAATGGACTTTTCCACCTTTGTGCTTTCTCTAAATGCATCTGCCCTAATCCACTTAGGTGAAATACCTGATCCCACATCTAAGGAAAGAACAGTAAATCTTTCAGCCGCTAAGCACACAATAGAAATCCTAGAAATAATTAAGGACAAAACAAGGGGAAATCTTGACGGTGATGAAGAAAAACTACTTGACGATGTGCTTTTTAATCTAAGGATGAAGTATGTTAAAAACATAGATATTGAGAAGAAATGATCCTCCTCATTATAATAAAAGGAACCAATTTTACTAACCTCTATCTTGCATAATGCCTATTTCATCTATTATCAAACGCTTTAATGAGCTAAGGATTTTAGTAATTGGGGATATTATGCTTGATCGCTACATATGGGGAAGAGTCAAAAGAATATCCCCTGAAGCCCCAGTGCCGGTACTCAAAGTATCGGGTGAAAATCTATCACTTGGTGGTGCTGCAAACGTTGCTGTAAACCTAAAAAGCCTTGGTGCTAAAGTAGAACTTTTTGGAATCATAGGGAGCGACTACGAAGGTGAAAAATTAATAGACCTTCTAAAACAAATTGACATAGACTCAAAAGGGATAATATATGATCTTGAAAGACCGACGACTACAAAAACAAGACTCATTGCTGAAAGTCAACATATAGCACGAGTGGATAGGGAAGAAACTTTTCCAATCTCTAATAATTTGAAAAAAGAATTAATAAATCTATTTAAGAAATCAGTCGAAGACCGAATACCACATGGAATAATAATCTCCGACTATGCTAAAGGGACAATCAACAAAGATTTATCAATCGAAATCATTAGGCTTGCGAATGAGAAGGGAATCTCTGTTGTCGTAGATCCAAAAGGAAAGGATTTTTCTAAATATAAGGGAGCGAACGTAATTACACCTAACCAGAGAGAGACCGAAGATATATGCGGCTTCCCAATAGAAGATAATGAAACACTTAAAAAAGCAGTGGATATATTAATCGAAGCAACCGATGCTGATGGTGTTTTAATTACACGAGGCAAACAAGGAATTAGCTTCTCCGTGAAAGGTAATGAGGTAAAAACTATTCCCTCTCATGCGAAAGAGATTTTTGATGTCACTGGTGCCGGTGATACTGTCATAAGTACATTTACGCTCTCATTTCTTTCATCAAATTCGTGGGAGGATTCGGTTAAGATTGCAAACCATGCTGCTGGAATAGTGGTTAGCCGCATCGGGACAGCGACGGTTACACAAGGAGACTTGCTGGATTATTTTGGAAACGAGAAATATTCACTTAGTAGTAAAATACAAAGCAGGGAACTCCTTTCGTCTACGATCTCTCGATTAAGGGCAAAAGGAGAAAAATTAGTTTTTACAAATGGCTGCTTTGATATATTTCATATAGGACATCTTAAACTTCTTATGGAAGCAAAGAAGCTAGGAGACGTGCTTGTAGTGGGTATCAATAACGACGATTCGGTAAGAAGACTTAAAGGAGAGGGAAGACCGCTTATCTCAGAAAAAGATAGAGTTCATATAATAGCTGCACTAGACTGCGTTGATTATATCGTTTTATTCAAAGAAGATAACCCGTCTGCGTTAATAGAGATATTGAAGCCGGACATACTTGTAAAAGGAAGCGATTACACGCCTGATAAAGTAATTGGAAGGGAATTTGTAGAAAGCTATGGTGGTAGGGTTTGTATAATCCCTATAGTTGAAGGCATATCAACTACATATCTGGTTAACAAGATAAGAAATGGTATTTGATTTTTATTCCGTTTTTTCCCTACGCATTTCGGGTTTTTGATCCCCTTTTTCTCTTCAAGTTTGTCAATTCTTACTTCAAGGGATTCGATCTTCGAGAGAAGTGTATTAACCTCTGCCTTGGACCGTATATCGAGTCTCATTAAAGCATCTTTAAAATTTTTCTCAAAAGAAGCCATTACTAACCTGAGTCTTTTTTCAATTTTTTCTTCGACAACCGAAATCAACTTCTTGTTCCCAAACAAGCCTATCAACCCTCTTCTTTTCTTTACCCGTTTGGCTTTATTCAACCACCTTATAGCGTTTCTTTTTCTTTACACAATGATGTTAGATAACTTTTTGCATTAGTACCGAGAACACTGCCGGGCGAGATCCCGATAACCTTTTTAAACGATGCACAGGCATCTTCCGTTTTTCCTAACTTTAAATAAGCAAGCCCTAGATTGTAATAAGCCTCATCATACATATTATATCCATTTATAGCCTTTCTGAATTCTTCTATAGCCTCTTCTTCATTTCCAGTTGACATATAAAGCTTCCCAAGCTCATTATGCGTATAAACTAATGCAGGGTTAACCTCGAGGGACTTTTGATAGCATTCCTTAGCTTTATCAAAATCCCCTTTTCTGAAGTATGCTACGCCTAAACTAGTAAAGGCCTTGTCCCTTGATCTATAAAGCACGTCGGAAACCGCTATAGAGCACTCATCTATAGCCTTGTCCCACTGATCAAGTGTAAGATATAGTCCGCATAGATTATATCTAGCTTCGGAATAGTCAGACTTAATTTCTATCGCCTCTTTATAAGACTTTTCAGCTTCACCGTATTCTTTTAAAGCAAAGTATATTAGACCCTTTATGTTATAAACCTCTGGGTCTTCATCGTCCATATCCTCAGCTTCTTGAATATCTACTAGAGCTTGTTGAAAGTTTTTTCTGAGAAGGGATGCTAAGGCAAGTGTCTTTTGGTCGCTTAGTTGTTTTTCTTTGCTATTCTCACCTGTCCTTTTTCCACCACAGGATAGAGTCACAAAGGAAATCATTAGAATTATTAATATAAAGACTCTCATATCTAGTCTAACCTAGAGAGCTTTAAAAATGCTGTAAATCTAGCCTCTATTTCCCTATGCTGAAGGTCAGTTAACCTTTTAACACCGAAATCCTCAACTGTAAAGGATGCAAGCACACTACCGTATATAACGGCTTTTTTTAAACCTGCTGAACCATAGGTGTCATCATTAGCCATGGCGCCCAAAAAACCTCCAGCAAATGTATCCCCTGCACCAGTTGGATCAACTACCGCCTCAAGTGGATAGCTCGGAGCCCAGAAAATCCCCTCTTCGGAGAACATTAGAGCACCGTACTCACCTCTTTTTACAATAAGAACCTCAGGTCCCATTTCTAGTATGGTTCTAGCAGCTTTAATAATCATTGGTTCTTGAGCCAATTCCCTTGCCTCTGCATCATTAATTATAAGTAAATTTACATTTTTTAATACTTCCCTTAGTTCTTTTGGCTTTTTCTCAATCCAGTAGTTCATGGTATCACAGGCAACTAGCTTTGGCTTTTCTACCTGTTTAAGCACATGTAATTGAAGTTCGGGATTAATATTAGCGAGGAAAACATATTCCGCATCACGATAATCCCCAGGGATTACAGGATCAAAGTTCTCAAACACATTAAGATAAGTCCCAAGAGACTCGGGCTCACCAAGGTCATAACCGTATTTGCCATGCCATCTGAAGGTTTTCCCTGAGGCCTTTTGAATCCCTTTTAGCTCTATCCCTTTAGATTTAAAAAGTCCTATGTACTCTTCGGGAAAATCATCACCGACAATGGCGACGATTTTAACATCTGTAAACAAACTTGCAGCAAGTGAAAAATATGAAGCTGAGCCACCCAGAACATCTTGAACGCCACCGAAAGGGGTTTCAATCGAATCTAATGCAACAGATCCCACAACCAATACACTCATCTAATATACCTCTCGATTAATATACCTAGTCTTCTTTTTGCTTCATCTGATATTGTGTCTTTTGACGTAATAAATGCGTTCTCAAGCGCGTTAGAACAAATACAGCTCCTTCTATCAGGAATTATTGGAATGACTTCTCTTATGATACGTTTTGAAAGCTCCACGTTTCTTGTAAGGGTCATAACCACGTCATTAACATTAACATCATCATGCTCTTCATGCCAGCAGTCATAATCGGTTGACAGCGCCAAGGTTGCATAGCATATCTCAGCTTCACGTGCGAGCTTTACCTCAGGCATATTAGTCATTCCAATCACATCCACACCCCAATTTCTGTATATATTACTTTCTGCCCGTGATGAAAACTGTGGTCCCTCAATACAGATATATATACCGCCATTATGCACGGTAGCTCCTGCTTTCTTAGAAGCTTTATAAAGCACATGAGAGAGATCAGGGCAAACTGGATCAGCCATAGAAACATGAGCAACGATTCCATCCCCAAAAAAGGTTGAGATCCTTCTCTTTGTGTGATCAAAAAACTGAGATGGGATGACTACATTCCCAGGAGCGATTTCTTCTTTCATGCTTCCTACCGCACTTACCGAGATTATCCACTGCACTCCAAGTTTTTTCATCCCGTAGATATTTGCACGGAAATTTATCTCTGAAGGCATGATCCTATGACCACGACCATGCCTTGGAAGAAAAACCATCTTTGTATCATCTAATGTTCCTACTAGGAAATTATCAGACGGGTCACCCCAAGGGGTTTCTATTTTTATAGAGTGAACATCCCTAAGCCCCTGAAGCTCATATAGTCCGCTGCCGCCAATTATTCCTACAATTCTCATCGCCACCTATTTTAAACCCAGACTTAAACTAACATTCAAACAAAATCAGGTCAAGGTTTTAGTGTTGTAGAGACGACCCGGCAGGTCGTCTCTATCGTCCAAGTACCAATGCAGAATATTTCTACTAAAGAAGCAAATTCAACGAAAACCTGAGATTAGCATACTTCTTAATGGCAAAGTTATCCCAGAAAACACAGGTACCGAGAAGTATGAATTTCCCCTTATCTACCTGAGCTTCGGCTCCTATGACCGTCTCCCTTTTTGAACTCATAGAATTTTCTAAAAGTACAATTGGTTTTGCATAAGCTGACTGCAAGCTTATAGAGGCAGGACAAGGAAAAAGTACTTTCTTTACAGAATCTTTATATGATAAAACCCTAGATGTCACTACTAGCAGATCATCATCATTGTCATTACTTGATTTGTCCCTTACTTTATCACTACTTAAAAAAAGTCCAAAATGCGATGAAATAGAATTGATATGATCAGCTATTCTGTCTTCGTTATTATAGTATCCCCCGGCTATAACTTTTTTACCCTTTTCAAGATATCTCTTTACAAGTTTTGCTTCATCTTTTGTAAATGGCTTTTCCGGATAGTTTAAGACAACAACATCGTAATCAATAATATCTTTGAAAGAGTCAACTTCTTTAACTACCGCTCCGGCTTCTTTAATACTTGATTTTAGAATTGAAAAATAGTAGTGATCCTCAATCGTGAATTCTAGATGAGATATATCCCAGGCTATTTTGACTCTTCTAGACATTACATCGCTCCATTTGATTAATCCTATTAATCAGATCTCAGTTTATATCCCTTATGAATCTAATGAGTGAATTAATTAAATTGATGGAATTTGTAGCTCTTGTCCGATTCCTTTAGTCTTTACAAGCTCATATATGTGAGCTGCGACAGCAATATCCTCAATTGCGATTCCAAGGGATTTAAACAGGGTTATATCCTCGTCTTTTATTCTCCCCTTCACCTTTCCTACTACAACTTCTCCAAGCTCATGGATTTGCTCCCATTGAAGTCTCCCCTTCTCAATCGGAGGAAGAAACTCTCCCGCTTCAATCTTAGACTGCTCTATTGATTCAACTACTATGATGTCGCTCTTTCGCACAACCGTTTCATCTATCTCGCGCTTAAATAAGAAATTCCCCCCTATTGCGTTGATATGAACTCCCTTCTCGATCAACTCCCCTTTAAAAACCGGCTCCGCCGAAGTAGTAGATGTAATTACAATATCAGTGCCCTTTATAACGTCCTCTGGATTTTCCACTGGAATCGTTTCGATCTCTAGTAGCCTTTCCATCTCTTCGCAAAATGACTTTCTCTTCTCAGCATTACGGCTGTAGGCTTTAACCGTCTTAAGCCTCCTTACAGCAGCAACACCCATAAGCTGTCCCCTTGCCTGAAATCCCGTACCAAATATCCCTACCTGTGACGAATCTCCCCTAGCCATATATTTTGTTGCAACCCCTGTTGTTGCCCCGGTGCGAATCATACCCATGAAGTTACCATCCATTATCGAAATGAGCTCTCCCGTCTCAATACTGTGAAGGAAGACCCGAAACTTTACACCGCCCTTATAAGACGTATATGCCTTATAACCCATCACCTTCATATGGGGAACCGCACCGGCTAAATAGTGAAGCATGCTCTTTTCCGTTCTTATTCTATATCTGGGATGATTAATAATATTTCCGATTCCCTGTTGTCTAAAAGTCTCCTCAAGCACTTTAACAGCGTCATTCATTGTTAGGAGTTGCTTAACCTCCTCCTCTCCTAGAAATAAGACCATGCGTTTCTCCTTGAATTTAAGAGATCTGGGAGATGATTGTAACATTCTATCTTGGGTTAGTTAAGTATTTCTACTCGCTCACAAAACCCGACACAAATGAGATGGTAAATTATTATGACTAATTCCTTATTTTAAGAAAAAGGAGTAGTAGGATTAGTTTAAGAGAAAAGGTTTAACTCATTCAAAAATATAAATTCGAGAAAACAATTAAGTAGCTTGCAGAGTCGTATAGAATATAAAATTAGGAGATTGTTATAGTTTTTAGCATGAGTTTTTTATAGCTTCCTAATATTATCTATTTTTGATATTCGTAAAAAATCTCAATTAAGTAACAAATACATTCTACTGTTCAGGAGCAATGATTAAAATAACTCTTTGATGAGGACTGAAAGGCAATGAAAACATTTTAGAATTTACTAGTCTAAAATTTCTAGTGGTCTTATCTTTTCTTTCTTTCCATTCTTCTACCCCCTTCTTTCCTCTCATTAGTATAATTTTTCCTCCTTCGCTAAGATAAGGAATGCATAACTTCAATATTTCATCAACCTTACCTACAGCCCTAGTTACTACAAAGTCAAAATAAGCCCTAGGAATCCCATTACTAATGTCCTCTGCTCTTCCCCATATTGCTTTGATTTCTTTGAGTCCTAGCCTTCTAATCACATCCCGCATAAAGAAAACCTTCTTTTGAACTGAATCAAGTAATGTCATCTCTAGTGACGGTCGTACAATCTTAACCGGAATTCCTGGAAAACCCCCACCTGAACCAATATCTAAGACTTTTGAATATTCTGAGATAAATGCGAGAGTTGAGATAGAATCGAGAAAATGGTTAATCACAATTCCCCTTTCATCAGTGATTCCAGTTATGTTTATCTTTTCACTCCAAGATTTAATTTTCGTCAGGTACTCGAGAAAAAGTGTAACCTGATGTGATGTAAGTTGAACGCCTAATTCGCTTGCTCCTTTTACTAAAACCTCTTCTACATTCAACTGAGACTCCTGATTGAAATCGGATGGCTGATGATTATCTCTGGTGTACCTTTATACATCTTTACCCTGCCTATAACCTCAACCGGTTCGCCCACGTAATACTTCTCAGGAATTATCCCAAAAAAGCTAAAGTTGTCCCAGCTATTCGGGAAAATGACTAAATCTAAATCACCTTCCATATTGAGAACTAGCACTTTATTAGATTTACGAAAATCGGTTATTTTGCCCCTAACAACTACACGCTCTCCGACGTAACGCGAAGCCTGAGAGGGTTTGATGAGAAACCTTTTATTTTCCGGTGGAGGATTAAACTCACTGAGATTACCCCAAATTCCCTTTCTTTCTCCTTTAGCCTGCTTTTCCGCTTCTAGAATTCTGCTTGCGTATTTCTCATTGGGCTTAATTATTAAAGCCCTTGCAAGTCCGCTTCTTACTATCTCTTCGTTAACAAAAGTGTTATCTACAAAAACATTGGCGAGCAGTCTCCCATAATCGTCGTACTTCTGTTTATCAAATTCAAGACGAACTTTCTTACCATTAACAATCCTTCTGTTTAAATCACTTGCCTTCTCTGCTAATGGATCCCCTGGAGAATCCTCAGTAAGTATCTCAGGAGTGTCTATGCCTAGGTATCTAACACTAGCGTCAAATCCCTTAATCGTAACCGTATCACCATCAATCACCTCACTCACCGTATATTTATTGCTATCGCTACTTAATTCGGATCGAAAATAAATCGAAAGGAGTACAAGAATAAGAATTAGTAGTGGGAAAATCCCTTTGGTTGGCTTTTTAAAATATCCTAGTTTTTTAAGCAACCCTAAGAAGGTAAGTTTTTTGGAAGGCTTGGGTATCATAACTTAAATCTAAGTAATGCGCCAATTCCGTCTATTTTCTTCTTCGCCCCTTCATCAAGGATCATTTCTACCTCCACCTTTTGTGCGAGAGCCTCTTCTATAACATCATCCACAATATCGACAACAGGTATGGGCTTTTTTCCTTCAGGGCAAAGAATGTCTTTGCTTTCTAAAACTAAAACCCCAGATTGAGGACACTTAAATCCTGAATGGCTAAATCCCTCTAAAAGCAGGAGGATTCTCACTTGACCCATCATAAGGGCTTTTAATGTAGCTTCAAGTCCATTTACAGCGAGTCCCAAGACGAGTTTTTGCTCAAACTCTTTAGCCAGGCTTTTTTCGTTCTTTCGCTCAGTTGCCTCTAAAAGGTCTAATGACTTTTCAACAAGTTCATCAGGTTTAATTAAGTTTATCTCCATTGCCATAGTTCCAAGAGACTTTCCTTTCAAATATGTATGAAGATGATTTGAAAAATCCGCTATGACCTGTTCAATACCGCCTATAATCAACCAATCAAACTTATTCTCTTTGTAATAATCAAATAGTCTCTGAGAGACATGTTTAAAATGTTGATGCATTTCATTCTCTATCATTCTCTGAAAACCATATTCACCGTAGCCGTGGGCAATTTCTCCACCACCTACACGTGTTACTCTCTGCATAGATTTCCCTTCTTGAGCCTGAAATTTTGTGTTACGAGTAGAAGCTTCCGGATAAGAGTAACCTAATACCTCATCCGCTCCATCTAAACCTATCCTAAAGAGTCGAGCCTTTTTTCTGTCAATAGTCACAACAACTATATCCCCAAATTCATCGTTCATCGTGACAAGTTGCCTTATAAGGGGAGACCGATCAACAACCAACCGACTGCGATAAACTAAAGGGAGTTTAAATACCTCCCATACCCCCTCCCTAGCTGAGGAAAAAATCACAAGTCCTCTACACCCTGTTACTTGAGCAGGATTCCCAATGTAATCTGCTATCTTTTTTAAATCTGAATCTATAGATTCAAGAGCCTCTTTTGTAAAACCCCTTTTATTTAAACTATCTCTCTGCTCTTTTATTAGGTTCTTAAGAGTTATTCTATATTTAAAATTTTCTCTCTCTCTGGGGCTCAATTTTAGATAAAGGGATGTAATGAGATATTTATCGCTTTTAAACCCCAATACCTTGTCTATGTTATTTCTAAAATTCATAAGTTTTCCTCCTCAAAAAAGCTGTTTTCATAACCCACAATACATTAGTATTATACTTCAACTAAAGCTAATTTCAGCTCTGTCGTCTGGCGCTACGGCTGAGGTCTTCGACTAAGCTTAGGCTAAGTCTACATAACGAAGCATAAAGACTAACTGCTTTTCTCGTTTCCAGCTCCTAACCTCCTTAAAAGCACAGTTGCATAGCTTCCAGAAGGTAGGGTAAAGGAGATTGTAAGTTTATTCTTATTAGGACTAATTTCATCAGAAGCTGAATCAGAAAGTTCCAATCCTTCTGGAATCACTATGAGCCTTCTTGAAACAGATTTGAAAAACGCTTTTTTAATTTTATTTAGTCTGAAATTTTCAATTTCCACACCTTCTGTCTTCATTACACCTTCCCCAATTTCTTTTATCTTCTCACCTTGAAATTTGACTTTGTGGTCTATAAGCGGAATTTGAGTCTCTGCAAACTCTTTAAATAACCCCTTAGGAAGCGCTTTGTAAAAAACCATCTCTCCTGCCGTGTACGAAAACTTTATCAATTCATTTTCTGGTAAATTTATCTTTGTAAATTCTCCTACCATCTCATTCCAGAGATAGCTCTGATAAGCTGCAATAAAAAGAGAAAGCAACCTAGGGTTAATTAAATTTATCGCCTTCACAAAATCCCTTGGATAACCTCTAAGGTATGTAAGAACTTTCCTTTCATTTGAAGGTGGAGCAGATTTTAAGCATTCTTCCCAGTTTCCCCAGTGCTCCGAGACACGTTTCTTAAACTCCTTTATTATTGACCTGTCTTTAGAAGACCAACTCGAGAGATAGATTTTAAGGGCGCTCTCATAATCATTAATAATTAAACACTTAGCCAAAAATCCTCCACCATGTCTTATAGAGCCGAATCTCTGCTCTCCAAAGTAATTGGGAAAGCCGTATTTTGAGACCTCGTGGAGGCTATTTATTAATCCTGGAATACATTCCTTCTCAAGGCTTCTAATAGTAATTATAAATCTGTTCCCCTTGAGTAGATCAGGACCTACAGGTCGCATGCTTCTTCCAAGGGGAATCAATGTAAAATTATCTTCACTAACTTCTTTAAGCTCCTTTCCCATTATGCTCAGATATTGAGAGGTAAGGGCATGCTTATCTTTCATACCGGCAAAATTTATTTTTTTATCATGTATTCTGAATCTACGAACAAGATGGTTTACTACCTCAAGGGTAGAAAGCCCACTTTTTTCCAGTTTGTATATAAAATGGTTGCCTTTGTCTGAAAATTCGGGGAGGTCTAATAACTCTTCGACTACAAAATCCAGTGGGCGTGATTTTATTTTCATTGTAAATATTTAATTTAGCCACGAATAAACACAAACTTACACAAATAAAATGATGCATGATGCACGATTCATGATACATGAAGGTTTTTACATGCACCCTGCATCTTGTATCCTGTATTGTTTATATTGCATCCTGATTCGTGCCCATTTGTTTCAATTCGTGGCCCGATAGTTACTTTTCGTTTTCTTCCACACCCCATCCCTTAATTGCTTTTCTACCAAATGTTAGAAACCCCGTGTGACTTACCATCCTCTCAAATGGTCTTGTTTTACCTGAACGAACAAGGATCTCTCGAACTAATACCTCAATAGTTTCAAGATAAACAAAGCCTTCCTCTCTTAAACTCTCAACTGTTTTTTCAACTTGATTATATGTCGGCGATAAGCTTGCAATTCTCCCTCCGCCTCTGATCGCCCGTGATGCAGCGGGAACCCCCTCCCATGGTGATGGCAGATCAAGCACAACGACATCTACATTAACCTCATCGAATCCCTGATCTACATCTCTCAACTTAAATACTACAAAGTCTGAAAACCCTGTTTCTAACAAATTCTTCTTGGCATTTTCTAAGAAATCCTCTCTCCTATCGTATGCAAACACTCTTCCTGTTGGAGCCACAGCATTACTAAGTGCTATGGTAAGAGAACCCGAGCCTGTTCCACACTCTATAACACGCATCCCTGACTGAATTCCAGTTTTAAGCAGAATTAACGCTGCATCCTTAGGATAAACGATTTGAGTAAGTCTCCGTACCTTCATCATTCTATCCTCTAGAGTTGGTTCAAGGAGAACAAAAGCTTTTCCTAATTGAGAATAAATCACCTCTCCATAACTCTTTCCGATTGCATCTTGAAGGGAAACATTACCTAAATGGGTTCCAAAGACCCTTTCTTCTTTTACCTTTACAAGGAATGTTTTATTACCCGAAGAGAGAAGTAGAACAAAATCGCCCGATTTTATTTCCATTTCATTCGGAATGGTAAATAAAAAACAAAGCCATTTCAAGAATCAATGTAAATCTCAGCCACTAAGGCACAAAGGCATGGAGATCTGTTGTTACCACTACGACACAACGACACAACACAAAGAAAAGGATTAAATAAAATATTTTTCACATCGTGTCTTGGTGTCGTTGTGGTTAATGTTCTCTTTTGTATCTTAGTGTCTTTGTGGCTAAATAACTACGAATCACGCTGGGGTTCAAAAAGGGTAAAAAGCAAGAACCCGAGGAAAACGAAAGCAGCGGAAATTAAATACATACTAGTAAAACCCAAATCCCTTGCAATTACCCCAAATGCAAATGCCAAAAAATTCGTACCAATTCCGAAGCAGGCATTAAATGCTCCCATAGCCTTTCCTCTCTCATCAGGATTTGCTTTATCCATCATTAATGCACTCAAGGTTGGGTATAGCATCCCATAGCTAAGACTAAATAAAAAAGAAATTAAGACGAGCTTGTATACCGAGTTTATAAAAATCATCGCTGCAATTGACAACGAAAAGACAAACAGGCTTGGTGATGCTACCTTCTTTCTTCCAAACACATCTGAAACTCTACCTCCTATTATCCTTACAGACGTAATTGTTACAGCGTAGATAAGAAAGAAATAGAAGACATCTAAGCCCTTCGGCCTTACATATACTGAAATAAAATTGAGTACAGAGCCAAACCCACCTGCAAGGATCAAGTTTGAAAGAAGCGGTACAGAATACCTTCTCGAAAAGGCTAACCGAAAAAAATCAAGCCCATAAGGGTCAACGGAGCGTTTAAAGGGAGCATCTTTAGTTGGATAAACAAGAAGGATTGCAATCAGGCTGAATGAGGAGGTATAAATGAAGAAAAAAGAGAACCCGAGTTTTTCAATTACCCCTTCTCCTATAGTCGGTCCTAACCCATAAGAGGCAATAGTAAATGCTCCAAATATTCCAAGCCCCTGTCCTCTTTTCATCTCAGGAATAAAATCGGCAACAGCAGTTCCCGCAGAGGTAAAAAAGAATGCAAACCCTATCCCTTGAAGCATCCTAAGAATATAAAAAATAAGGCTTAGTTCTCTTACAAAGAGGTAACTAAGTGAAGACGAAAACATAACGATGGCTCCAATGAGCATAAACCATCGTCTTCCATACTTGTCTATCAAGAATGCAACAAGTGGAATGGAACCGAGAGAAGTTACCCCAAATGAACCCATAATGAACCCAATGTTGGCTTCATTCCCACCTAATTTCTTTATAAATAACGGGAGAAGAAAAAAAGAGGAGAAATTACAGAAAAGGAAGAAATTTGCAATTGTTATTAAGGAAAAATTTTTACTCTGTGTTTTATCGAGTCCTGAAAGCATCGGGGCTATAAGTTTACGTGCTTAGTAACTATTTAGCCACAAATAAACAAGCTCTAATGACCAAATCTAAACTGCAATCACAAATGGCCAAATCACAAATTCCAAGCAAATCCAAAATTCCAAATTCAAGTGGTTCCCTAAAATCCTCCCTCCTTTATCGCTACCACAGAGCCCAATGTTTGGTACCTGAAATTTATAGCTTGGTGGTTGTTTGAGATTTAGTGCTTGTGATTGGAAATTTGTGGTTCCATCCGTAGCCAAAGAAGGTAGAAAAGAAAATAGGAGCGGCTTCCAGCCGCGATTTTATTCTGCACTACAACAAGGATAGGTGGGACTTTCTAGTCCCAGGTTGAAGAGCGGAGTTGATAAACCCCACATATCCTTCGTTCTTGTTTTCCAGAATTTGATTAAGTTATAGTCAATTATTTTTTACGTCTATCTTGAGCACCCTCAGCCACTATCGTATTTACTAATCCAACAATAAACACCAAAAGTTTTTGACAAAGGTTAATATCTTTATATAATCTTTGGTTTTGGTTGAGCCGTTAGCTCAGGCTGGTAGAGCATCTGCCTTTTAAGCAGAGGGTCGCAGGTTCGAGTCCTGCACGGCTCATACGATTACGGATTTCGGTCTGACCACTTTTTCGTGCTCGCTGAGTCTTCATCGAGTATAATCGAGACTCATAAATATCGTAAATTTAAAAATCCGAAATCCGCAATCTACAATCCGAAATAAAAGTGTCCCCGTCGTCTAGGTAGGCCAAGGACACCGCCCTTTCAAGGCGGTAACAGGGGTTCAAATCCCCTCGGGGACGCCAATAATTACAGTGAGTTACATCTTGTTGATGTTGTCTACTCCATTCTTTATCAGTGAATTTGTCAGTAACTCGTGAAAAATTCACTAGAATGTCTGTCCCATTTCTAACAATTTCTTCAGGATGACTATATCTTTCTGTTACCCTTTGTGTATTGTTGTTTTTACATAGTGCTAGAAAAGTGATATTGTAATAGGAAATCGAATCTGTTTAATTGAGGTAATAACGATGGGATCAGAGGAAATCAAAATCCCAGAAGAATTGTTGGAAGAGCTTGATAAGATAGCAAAGGAAGCCTCCAAGTCTAAATCATTCCATATCAAAAGAGCAATCAAAGCTTATTTAGAGGAGTATTACTATTTAAAGATTGCACTTGCCCGTTTAAAAGATAAGAATGACCGTCTTATCACGGATGAGGAATTAAGAAAAGCTCTTGGCTTATAATCTGGTTTACAAGAAATCGGTTATAGGAGATTTAGAGAGTCTCCATAAAAAGGAAGCCCAAAGGATCAGGAATCAGATAAAAGAAGTACTCCTAAAGAACCCTTAAGCAAGCTAGTTAGAATTATCAAGTCAAAATTCAATGTTGACTGACAATGCTATTTAGGTCTTTTTCTATTTGGTGCATTAAAGCATTCCATTCTTAAATTTTAAAGTAATCACAAAAGGAAAAAATATTGTATAATCAGGAAAAAGTAATGGAGATAAACATGGCAGATAAAACCTTTACAAACCCATTAACTCTAAAAACAGATACACGGATTACAGCAGACAGGATTTTGGAATGTATCGAAATACTTAGATTTCAAGGCTTAGTACCCCATCTAATCAAATTTGGAATGGTAGATAAATGCCCCAAATGCGGAGAACCAACCTGGGGACTATTTATGGCTGAAGACGAAGGAGTCGAAATAGAGGATGGAGAACCCCTTGGGATTTGTCTTCAATGCAACGCCACTATATTTGTTGATGAAGATGGTAAACCAAATGCAAGCATTATTAGTAGCCAAGATTTACTAAGGGGATTACGAATAGGCAAGGGGAAATGATAGATTCCATTACCTTCAATATTATCTTCCCCCAGATACAGGAGTAGCCCCCAAGACCTCCAGATTTCCCGCATACATAGCCATACATCCTGCTCCCAGAGTAGCTCCACTTTTTAAATAGGTTTCCCTGCTATGAGGTGGTACAGTTACGGGTAAAACTCCAGTTTCCTGACTAATTTGCGTTCCGTAGTTTTCATATGTTGTAGAATAATATAGTACACTTATTTTAATGCCTTTATAGGCTATATCGCTTGTGTTTTCAATAGTTACATGATGGATTATGGCTGGGCAGCTCCATCCTGCATAAACATGCCAATCCGTAATTTTAATATACCACTCCGGATGATTAATCATCAGGTTTTTAATATCTATTTCTTCAGCTATTCCTGAAGCACAAAATAGACTAGTCAGTAATAAGACTATCATCGCTTTATGCATATATATCTCCTTCTTATTTAATTTTAACTAATATGGAATGCCTGTCCCAATACAATCAATATAATACGCGCTGCTTTATGGTAACTTTCGTTAATCAAACGAGATTTTTTTATTGAGTTAGAATTTTTCTTAGCATTACATGCAGCTTTGTATTTATTCCGTCTCTTATTTTCAACTAAATCAAATTTGACATAACCTTTGCCTCCCAGTCGGTTGCAAGGTCTCCAAGCGCCTTTGCCAGCTTCTGTCCTTCTTTATCTTTGGCAAACACCTTATTCCATTCATCAAGGTTGGAATAATCTGAAAACTCCCAAATGGCTAAATAATGTGGCCTAGAACCAAGGAGCACACTCCGTGAATAGAATCCGACAAGCTTAAATTGAGGAATCTTCTTTTCAAAGTGCCTTGCATACCTTCTATAGGCTTCGACTATCTGGTCTCTTTTAGCCCTTTCTCTTGGGTTAAACGATACAAAATAGAACATCATTTTCCCTCCTTAAATTGAATTAATTACACGTACAAACTTAAAATTACCATAGATTCTCTTTACTTGTTTATTCCCAAGTTATTTAGGCACATAATAAGCTTTCTTACTGCTAGGGCTCTATGGCTTATCTGATTTTTTTCCTCCGGCGTTAGCTCAGCCATAGTTTTATTCTTCTGAGGCACCAAGAAAACGGGATCGTACCCGAACCCGCTCTCGCCTCTTGGATCATCTACAATAATTCCATCACATCTTCCTTCTACAACGATTTCCCTTCCGCTTGCTGTGAGCCCAGTCAAACCGTCAGGAAATACTAAGGCAAGTGTACAGACAAACCTTGCTCGTCTATCACCTACCCCCTTAAGTTCCTTGAGAAGCTTCTTTATGTTTTCTTTATCGCATGCCTTTTCCCCAGCGTATCTTGATGAAAAAACCCCAGGACGTCCGCCAAGTGACTCAACTTCTAACCCGGAGTCATCAGCGAGTGTGATTTTTTTAGTAAGTCCTGAAATGATGCGCGCTTTTTTAAGCGCATTTTCCTTGAACGTTTTCTCATCCTCGACTATATCAGGAACCGAATATAGCTCTCTTAGTGAGGTAACTCTTTCAAATACGGGACTAAGAAGAGTTGCAAACTCTCTAATCTTTCCTTGATTCCTAGTGGCTAATAAAACCTCTTTTACCATGAATTAAATTTGAGTTTTAAGACACATAATTATATTGGCAGAATGACCATCTCAAAATCACTTTTGAACTAAATTCAAACTCAATATTATCATTCCTCATCGGGTTTTACTGTCTTAAATTTAACTGGAAGAGATGAGTTTTTTCTCCAAAACTTGAGCTCTGTGACTTTATAAGAATTTCGTTTTCTGATACTCAGGATTCCAACAACCTCATCTTTGTTCTTGTCCCAGTACAGGTAGTCGTGTGCTGAAACAGTAGGTGAAGCCTGAGGATGTGAATGTATTGAGCCGATGTAGTCTAATCCACTTGAGAAAACAATTCGCTCAATCTCGTTATAATCAGGAATTACATAATCATAAGTAGATTCTACAATTGGTGGAATTACAATCTTTAAGACTTTATATGTACTATTTTTGAGCTTCTTTCCGAGCAAAATGCCATAAATCTCTCGCGGATAAACACGACTTGCACGCCGCTTGAATGTACTCAGGCCACTCTCATTTATTACAAGCCTCATTAATGATTCTCCCTTTAATTACTACCCCGATTAAGCACCCAGCTACCCAACGGTTGGAAACTAATTTTATAAGTTTTTATGAGGAAATGTCTAAAATCAAGCAGAAGAAATATCAATTATTTCTGGTGGAGGCGCTGGGAATCGAACCCAGGTCCGAAGAAGAGCCTCACCCTGCGTCTACATGCTTATCCCATCTTTTGGTTCTCGCAGTGATAACTCCGATAGGCAGGATTTTCACTGCTAACTTGTGAGTTTGTCTCATCTGCCGGTGTCACAAGTACCACCAGCAGACAAGCCCGTCTAGCTCACGCCTCACAAAAACCCAACGGGCGAGGTTTTTGGAGACGCCGCTGCTCTAGTTAGGCAGCAAGTGCATTGATTGGTTCGGCACTTATTATGTGCTCTGCCAGTTTTACGAGTTAGCAGAAACTCGACATGCAGCTTGGGTTATCCCATTCCCCGTCGAAGCCAGATCGCCCCCACTTGTCAAAGAACAATTAATCGAATAGAAAACATAGTTATAAATAAATTTGAATTAAAAATTAATAACGCTTTTTTAACTCTTTGTCTACTTCCCTTTGGGCTTCACGGCGTTTTATATCTTCACGCTTGTCATAAGCCTTTTTTCCTTTTGCGAGCGCCAGTTCAACCTTGGCACGTCTGTTTTTAAAATAAATCTTTATAGGTATTAAAGTATAACCTTTAATCCTCGTCTTTCCAATTAGGCGATTGATTTCTCGTTTGTGGAGAAGGAGTTTTCTTTCCCTCCTTGGATCGTGATTAAACCGATTTGCGCCTTCATATGGAGCTATATAACTGTTAATTAGAAACACCTCACTCCCCTGGATCATCGCAAAGCCTTCTTTCAGGCTTGCTTGACCATCGCGGAGGGATTTTACCTCAGAGCCTTTGAGCTCGATTCCAGCTTCAAACTTTTCTTCTAAGAAGAAATCCCTGTGCGCCTTTGGATTCTGACATACAACCTTTTCCACTCTGTTAAATATAGCAATCGTGTGTTGAAAATCAACTTGAGAATCGTCTAAAGGGTCACGCGCTTCTGGAGGATTGGGTGAGCAATGAATCTTACTCATTGCCTACTTTCCCATTTTTTATTGTGGCGATAGACGAGACATTCTTGTCTCGTCTTGTGGGGTTAGAAAACCCCACCTATCTATATTATCTATACCGCAAACTATCAACTTACTTTTGGATAGATCACGAGTCTTGCTCGTGACCATGTAATCTTCTACCATTAAGAATGTTAGGCTACTTAGCTTTTGATGTCCTCAACTGAGGAGATCGTTCAACTCGTCTAACTATAATTGAAGATAATGCACTCTCTTTTGAAAATCGGAAATCAACAGGAACCTTGATAGAAAACAGTTTTGGACAGTCCCTAAAATAATTGTCTACTATCTAATAAAATCGTTACAGGTCCCGAATTGATAAGATACACGTCCATGAGAGCACGGAATCTCCCCGTCTCAACTTTAATGCCACTTTTTCTTATTTCCTCTACAAAAAGTTCGTATAGCCTTTCAGCTACATCTGGCGGTGCGGCTTCATCAAACGAAGGGCGTCTTCCTTTTCGGCAGTCGCCATAAAGGGTAAATTGAGAGACAGCTAAAATTTCGCCTTTTACTTCTGAAATTGATAAATTGATTTTTCCCGCCTCATCTTCAAATATCCTTAACCCTGTAACCTTATCAGCTAAATATCGAACATCCTCTTCAGTATCATCTTTTCGAACTCCAAGAAGTACTAGAAAACCTTGTCCGATTTTTCCAATTACCTCTCCATCTACTTCGACCCTTGCCTCTTGCACCCTCTGTATTACAGCTCTCATCTAGTCGCTCCTTGTGTTATGTTCTGTCTCTATTCTTGCAGTAATTTTACGATAAATCGAAAAAATCAACTTTAAAAATGACTTTATTTTATTATTTCTTAAAAAATAGTACAATTGGATTATAAAACCTTATAGTGAAGGAGAAGTAAAATGATAAAAATTCTTCAAGCATCGCTACCTCTTCTTGCATCCATTATAATTTCTCCATCTCTTAAAGCCGAAACACCTTCTTCCGAACTCGATAAACGTCTCATAATACATACTGTGAAGAAGGGTGAGGAACTCTACTTACTTGCAGGATATTATCTACTAAACGCAAGAGACTGGTATCTAATATATAATTGGAATTCAGATGTAATTAGAAATCAAAACAGAATCTTTCCTGGCCAGGAGCTCATGGTTTATGTTGATAATGACTGGCAGCCACCTTACAACCTTGATGAATATATATAGGGTTTAGGAAGAGAGTAAATAAAACTTCCCATATGTCATTGCGAAGAGTAAAACGACGAAGCAATCTGACGCATGGCGTCATCCTGAAGGAGCCAAGCGACTGAAGGATCTCCTGATTATCTTGGGATCCTTCGCATACGCTCAGGACGACACTCAGTGTCGGATTCCTCACGGAGCCTGTACTGAGCCACTGCGAAGTATTCGGAATGACAAATCGGGCATGTTATTTCTGTAAATGACGCTTATTAAAAGTTTTACGTATAACATTTACAATTAAAAAGAGCGATCACTTTGTTTGCCTTCTTTTACTATACCTAAAAGCTTATTTAATAATCCATTATGAAGAACCGATGCAAGATAAGAAAGAATTTCGGATAATCTTTGAGCGCTTTCTATCTTCATTCTAAACTCAATATAATTACCCTCAAAAAAAGGAGGATGATGTACAGTTACATCCTTTGGCAGGTTTAGACTTTTTAAACAACCTTTGAACTCTTCTTCAACTCGAGCTAGCATTGGATATCTCATTAATTTAACTTCACGTCTAAGTAAATCAGTTTTTACATCTCTCTGTCCGATTTTGATCTCAATCTCATCAATAATCTCCTTAACGTCCCTTTTATCTCTGGCTGTAATATCAATAATCTCTCTTACGACCTCTCTCGTTTCATTGGTATTCATTTTGCACTTTAAAAGCACCCTGTTCAGTATTTCTATCCTTATAGGACTGGGCATCTCGCTGAGGATAATAACCTGTTCTATGCTAATTTTTTGAGAATAAAAGGCATCCTTTATTTCTCGTTCTAATTCTGCGAGTCGCTTATACTTTTCAAAATTTTTCCTCGACGGAACAATCCCTAAAATTGGAAGCACCCTTTGGATAAGTTCATTCTGTTCTAACCCGCAAAGTCTTTTAAATTTTAAAAGAAGCTCTGCCCTTTCCATGTCACTAAGTCTTTCTTGGTTTTTATAAAAAACGATTTTCAAACACTCCTCATTTGAGATTTCGCCAGATTTATAAACCCTTGAAAAAACCTCTTCTATGCCCAATTCCTTGCATGCTTTAAGCCTCTTATATCCAGAGATTATCTGATACACATGATTTTTGTCTCTTAAGATCGGTGGATTTATAAGACCTATCTCTTTAATTGAATTTAATAGTAAAGGTGAATCTATTCTCGAACCTAGTAAGTATGTATCATCATCGAAGTCTATTTTTGATATAAGGATGTTGTCTAACTTCATGTAACTACTCCTCACAACTAATGTTTGGGGAATCATTAAGCAGAATAAAAATTAAGAGTTATAATTCGTTAATAGTGATTCGTAGTTTTGGTATTGTGATTTGCAATCCGCTTTCTCTATACCAGATGCACGATTTACATAACCCAATTCACAACCCACGGTTACCATTCTAAAACACGGTGAGAATTCCGAAAGCGGTTCCAATTGTAGTTAGAGGTGCTAGATCTTCCTGAGTATCAACAGCTTTTTCAACCTTTTTTACTGCGTCTTTTGCATCATAGTAAAGCGAGTCGTCGGTGACAAGTTTCCCTATAGTACCCTCCCCCCTGTCTATCCTCTTTAGTATTGAGTTAAGATTCGTTGCCGCCTCTGTTGCTTGATTATAAAGTGTATCGTCTTTAAGCAATTTCCCGAATGTTCCCTCAGCACTGTTAAGCCTCTTTGCAAGTTGACCTAGATTTGCCATCGTTTCTTTCGTCTCATTATAGAGGGATTCATCTTTAACGAGCTTTCCCAAGGTGCCCCTTCCCTGTTTTATATCCTCGGAGATTTCATTAAGGTTAGCAAGGGTATCTCTTGCCTCATTATATAGGGAATCGTCTTTGATTAGCTTTCCAAGTGTTCCTTCACCACGTGCAGCTCCACCTAGCACTGTGTCTAGTCCATTTAATATGCTACTTATCTTTTCGCTATTATCTGAAAAGACAGATTCGATTGAACTTACCGTTGATTCTACCTTCGCAAGTATTTCACTCACATCAGCAGGCTCTTGGCTCTGAAGTACGCTTCCCGGTTGCGCAAGCGGACTTTCAGGAGAACCAAATGCAAGGTTGATGTAGCTTGTCCCAAGAAGGCTTGTGAGTTTAATAGTTGCAAGAGAATCGTTCTTTACAGGGGTTCCCTTCTTTACTTTCAAGGTTACTTCTATCTTACCATCCACTATCTTTATCTTTGAAATCTTTCCCACTTCAACACCTGATAACTTCACTGGATTTCCCTCTTTAAGCTCGCCAACAGACTTGAAATAGGTTTTTAGTGAATACTCTTTTGTGAAAATAGGAATTCCAGCAATGAACTCGAATATTATAAGAAGTATTACTAAAGCCACAACGAAAAAGATACCTACCTTAACCTCTGTTTTCATAGCCTTGTACCTCCTTCTTCCCTTTCAAACTGCGTGGTTATAAACTTCCTTACAAGCGGATTTGTACTTCTGTCAATCTCCTGTGGAGCCCCTACTTCTATAATTTGCCCTTCATCAAGTACTGCGATTCTATCTGCAATATAATAGGCTAGGTCAATATCGTGTGTCACTACGATTTGTGTAACCTCAACGTGTTTTCTAAGATTTAGTATAGCATCACCTATTGTCCGAGCCATCATAGGGTCAAGCTCTGAAGTTGGCTCATCAACAAGAATAAGGTCAGGGTTCATCGCAATGGCGCGAGCGATCGCTACCCTTTTTTTCATACCTCCACTGAGCTCCGAGGGCATATTATTTTCCTTCCCCTCAAGACCGACAATACTGAGTGTATGAGAAACAATTTGGCTTATAGTACTTTCATCATCAAACAGTCTATGTTCCCTTAAGTAGAGGCTTATATTGTCTGCAACTGTTAGTGAATTAAACAGCGCCGAGGACTGAAACACCATAGCAAACCTGTGCTTCTTTCTTACCTCAGGATCGTTGACATCCATTCCGTTAATTAGAATCTCTCCTGAGTCTGGTTCTTCAAGTCCGATTATGTGACGAAGGAGCACGCTTTTCCCCGATCCCGTTTTTCCTATGACAACGAGCGTCTCACCTGGATTAACCTCCAAATCCAAATCCCTCAGGACTTGATTATTGCCAAAGGATTTATTTAATTTGATTAACTTTACCCCTACAGGGATATTCTGTCTGTAGTTAGATCCGGTATCTAACTTTATTTCATCTGTTGTTTCGGCTCTTATACCCATGGTCTGATTTCCATTTAATTAAAGGCTAATCTAAATTAAGCAAGATTAAAAGCCTGGTAATAAAATAATCAAAAACCAAAATCAATATAAACGATAAAACTACTGCTCTCGTGACTGAAGTCCCTATTTCTCTCGGACCTCCCTTAGTCTTAAGTCCTACGTAGCAACAGACTGTTGAAATTATTATACCAAATACCGTAGCCTTAGCTAAGCCATTTAGGACATCAGAAAAATCTACTAGCTCAGAGAGATTTCTATAATACACGCTAAAAGGAACATTAATATCTGAATTTACCGATGAAACTACAGCACCGCCAAACCACCCTATCACATCCATGTATATTACAAGAAGGGGAAGAGCGATAAAGCATGCAATGAACCTGGGCATTACAAGAAATCGCACAGGATTAATATCCATAGTCTTAAGCGCATCTATCTCCTGATAAACACTCATAGAACCAAGTTCAGCAGCCATCGCCGAGCCTATTCTACCTGCAACAAGCACAGAAGCCATAACAGGACCCAGTTCTTTTACAAATGATAACCCAACGATCCCCCCGATATTTTCTTCGATTCCAAACTGAGCAAGGGTGGGACCAGATTGGAGCGCAAGCACGCCGCCGATAAATAGTGAGATAAGAGCAGCCACTGGGAGTGTCTGATTTCCGATTTCTAGCATCTGTCTAAATATCTTCTCTCGATTACTAAGAGCAGCCTTGCACCAAAAGATGCTCTCCATAAGAAGCTGAAGAATCTCTCCAGTGGTATAAAAAAAAGCTGTTATGCTATTCATCTGTTCGAACCTCCTCATCTGTGTTTTCTTGAGAAGAAATGTTAATTGGTATGTAAAATAATTTTATAGTTTTCTTATAATGGTCAGATTTATAACCAAAGAGTCCTCCTAGAAAATAAATCTTTGATTCATCCTCCCAGTCCTTGTAAGAAAAGATAGGAATTATAGGTTGTAAATTTATTTTTATACCTTCCTTTCCACTTTCACTTTTAAACATATTCCATAGAAAAGATGAAGTTTTTCTTCCATCATTATATCTTTTCCACTGGTATAACCTCCAGAAAGAAGAATAGTTTCTTTCTATACCCTCGTTGTATGAGAGAAACGGTTCAAGGATAGAAAGGAAATTAAAACTCAGATTACCCTCTCTGTCCCTTTTGTAACTAAATAGTGGCCAAAAGTCTATCCTTCTTCCGCTTTTTCCTCCTTCAATAATCGGTTCCTCTTTTATATCTGAATAGAGAATAAAAAGAACGCTGTTTCTTGTTCTTTTATAATCCTCAAATGTTCCTCTATCATATCTATAAAGTGGCCATAGAAAGAAACCCTCTTCGTCCTTCTCGCTTTTCTCACTTGAATATAAGGGGAAGATTCTTGTTTCTTCCTCCTCCTTTCCTCTTGTAAAGTTAAAAAAAGGCCAAGGCACATCCCACCTTTCTATTCCCTTTTTCTTGTCCACAAGGTGGTTAAAAAAAGGCCAGAGATAAGTGGTTTGGCTTCTCTGATCTGATTCTACAACAGAATAGAAAGGCAAAACTGAAAGTGACCTTATCTCCTCACCATAAAAGACCCTTCTCTTGGAGGCGAATACAGGCCAGAGGGCAAATTTTTCATCAAACGACCCTTCTTTTTTTCTATACCCAAAAAGGGGCCAGAATTTAAACCCCTTTTGACCACCACCCGTGTAATAACCAAAAAACGGCCAGAGGAAACTATAGTTAGTAGCCTCATCCTTTTTAGTCCTAAGAAAAAGTGGAAAAAGCAAAAAGTTAATTTCGTCCCTCGCAAATTTATTTTTTAAATTTCCATAAATAGGAAATAAAGCAAAGTAGCTATCATTTTCATCTTCTGCATTTTTACCGAAAATAAACGGAAAAAGGTGAAATTCATTCTCCACAAATCCACTCCTTGTTTGAACTGTTTCGTAAAAAAGAAGGTAGAAAAAAAATTGAAATCTCCTGTCATTTTCCCTCCTGTCATAAGTAGCAACTGGGTAGAGAAAATCGAATTCTGTAGAATCCTTTTCCGTATCCTCTACCAGATAAAACAATGGATGAAAACCATACTCAAACCTTGTTTCGGTTTTTTTTGAAGTTATGAATGGGCCTAGAGCATCTACTTCTTGAGTCTGCTGAGTTTTATCTTGATCACTATCGAAAAGTGGGCCTAAACTGAAATCCTCTTCTTCTGAAGAAGAATTTTCTCCAATAAAGAATAAAATAAGTAAACAGATATAGAAACTATATGATAACCATTTAAGTATTTGAAACATGGGTATTTAACTCTAACTTCAAAAGAATAGAAAATCTAGGAAAATTTTCTGTAGGGGCGAGCGGCCGCTCGCCCCTACTAATCATCATATATAAACCCGAGGAACCCTTTTTCCAGTTATTGAAAAGATTTCATAAGGGATTGTATCTGCCCATCTTGCAACATCCTCTGCTGAAACCATCTCGTCACCAAAAAGCACTACTTCATCTCCAGCCATTACTCCTGGCACCTCTGTTGAATCAACCATAGTCATATCCATGCAAACAGTACCTACAACAGGTGCGGTAAAGCCTCTTATTGACACCCTAGCACGATTTGAAAGCCTTCTCATGTATCCATCCGCATAGCCAATAGGAAGAGTTGCAATTATTGATGGTCTTGATGCTATGAATGTTCCTCCGTAACTTACTGGTGTTCCTGCAGTAATGCGCTTTAACTGGGTAATCCTTGTCTTCAGCTTCATTACAGGCTTTAGTTCAAAATCACCCATTCTTCCAGCGCCGTATAGCATTATTCCAGGTCTGACAAGATTCATATGAGATTCAGGAAACCTCTGAATTGCCGCACTATTTGCTGAGTGTATGTATTGAGGGTTTAACCCGGCTTGATTAATAAGAGAAAGCATCACATTAAAAACCGAAATCTGCTCTAACGTTGGTTCACTCGAATTCAAATCTGCATTTGCAAAATGGGTGAAAACTCCCTCTAATTCAAGATTTCTAAAATTTAGGAGATTTTCAAGAAAATCACAGATCTCACCCACACACACACCCAGTCTGCTCATTCCTGTATCAACCTTTAAATGATACCTAACCTTCTTGCCTATCTTTTCTGCATATGTATTAATGGCATGAGCAGAAGCTAAGGAAAACAAAGAAGGGATCAAATTGTTCTTAACCATAGCCTCAACCTCATCTGGCTGAATTCCACCGAGTAATAATATTGGAGCATCTATACCGGAATCCCTAAGTTCGAGGGCCTCTTCGACAGTTGCAACCCCAAGCAAGTTAGAACCTGAATCGATCAATGCTTTTGATACATTAACTGAACCGTGTCCGTAGGCATCGGCCTTTACTACTGAGATGACACCAACATCCTTACCCACGATTCGCTTCACTTGAAGAAAATTTGATTTTAGCGAATTGATATCTATCTCGGCCCAGGTAGGTCGCATAATTAAGTAGGGGCGAACCTAGTGTTCGCCCATAAATAGATATAACCCTCTGATTACTTTAAGGTCAAGATGGTTTTAATCTAGACTGAGAAAAATACCTCTAGCATCCTTAGATGTGAGATTTGATATGGCGGTTACTTTATCGCTAAATTTTTTAAGTGATTCCACCGTTTCTCTACCTGTTAAATCAATAAGCACGGAAAACACCTTGAATTTGAGCTTATTTTTTTTATCAAGAAAAGCATTAAGCCACTCATCCCTAACGTCGCATTCGCCATCCGTAATGAAAACAATATCTCCTCTTTTAAACCTTGACTCTTTAAGAAACTCCAAGGCCTTATCAAGAGGATCCTCAAAATCAGTTCCTCCACCTGGAAAATACCCCGCAAGCTCGATTATGTCTTCATCTTTCATTCTCCAGTTATCTTTCACTCCAGAGCCAAAAACCTTAAGCGGTGTTCCTTTTGAAGAAAACACAATCACACAAAATTTTCTTCTCTGTCTTCTAGCAATCTCGAGAAGACTCAAGCACACCGCTTTTGCCCACATTTCCTTGGGTCCCTCCATTGAAGAGCTCCCATCAACACATACAACAAGTGGACCCCTACCCTTTTCTTCTTTTAGATAGTATTGAAGAAGCCTTCCCTCGATTAACCTTTTTAGAAAATCCTTTCGTAATGCTTTGTGTCTTAGAAATGATAACTCTGCTGGAATAATCCTCCCTATGTCATTTCCAAGCGAAATGTCATAGACTTCGCTTCCCCTTTTTGACCAGATTTTTCTTCTTGAGGAAAACATCTCTTCTTTAAGGCTTCCTACTAAAAGAGCAAGTTTTCTCAGTTTCTCGTTTTTAAATAGTTTCTCCGCAAGATCTAGCTTCTCTCCAATGGGTTTTTCTTCCGGCATTCCCATCGAGGCACCCCACTCCATAAGTTCTTTCTCTACCTCGTCAACCCTCTCCGACGTCTGCCTTGAGGAAGACCGGACGAGATTTTGAAGCTTTAAATCCATCCGTTCGAGTCTTTCTTTTTGCTCTTTTTGAAGATCTTTCAGCTCTCCCTCCTGAGACCTTAGCTCAAACTGAGTTTTTTTCTTTCCTTCTTTAAGAGATTTATTGGATGATTTTTTCTTTTCAATTTCTTCCCAGGTCTCGACCTCATCTTTGAGCTCGTCTAAATTCTCTTCAGCTTTTTCAAGCTCCCACTCTTTAATAAGCGACTTTTCAGAGAGTCCTTCTTCGGATTTCACCCATTTAATTATCTCTCCTCCTAAAGTAAGTGTAGCAATAGCGGAATTAAAATCGTTGAGAATTGTCTCCTCTCTTAACTCTTTATAATCTTCACTTGAAATAGCCTTCTCAATGAGCTTTCTACCCATAAGCACACTTCTTTTAACCTCGTCTTCAGGCAGAGTTATGACGTTATACTTATAGAAGCTTGCAAATAAATCCAGAATCAAAGAGCGGAAATTAGGCAGGAGGTGTGAGCCTCGCTCAATAAGGTTCCTGAGTTCCTCAGACGTGGCTTCAAGTTCTCCGAAAAGCTCCCTGTCAAAAGAATCCGTTTCTATATTTTGGGCGTGCTTTCTTGAATCCACTGTCATTTAGGGTAGCACAGGTTGTTGAGGGTAGCAATTTAAGTGATTGACAGGAATAAGCTGAGTTTGATAAGATTTATAATGAATTAAGTATACTTGTTAGTTAAGTTGGTATTAGATAATATGCCGCAAACAATTATT
>Ga0209618_1000003_pt1 | contig 45960 bp, 43 predicted proteins | sample Rifsed13ft3_FD_184007 | JGI IMG/M metagenome (GOLD analysis project Ga0209618, IMG submission 184007) | Soil microbial communities from Rifle, Colorado, USA - sediment 13ft 3 (SPAdes) (version 2) | ecosystem: Environmental > Terrestrial > Deep subsurface > Rock core/Sediment | place: Rifle... | reverse complement strand
CAAAATGAGAATATGTATCGTTATTGTACTATTTATAGCGGTTTCTTTTCTCAATAAAGCTGGTGCAAAAGAAGAGAAGAAACCAGTTTTAATATCAGCCGATTCCTTCAACTGAAATCTCATTTCCTTCAAGCTTAATCTTAACATCATCCAAAAATCTTTTTACAACTTCGGCATTAGTTTTAACATGCGGAGCAACTTTTGGAATCCTAAAAGATGATTTACCGCGAGCCAGAGCAAGTGGTAAGATTAGCTGGTCTGACATGTTTTCATCAACCGTTGCATCACTTTTAAGAAAGCTGAGCAACTTTTGACAAGCCTCCTCAGCTACTACCTCCATTCTTTTTCCTATTTCTCCAAGCGCACTATAGCTCACATTAGTATTTTCAAACACCGCTTTTAAAAACACAATCGCACCGCGCCCATATGACGATAACTCCCTTATTTCTACTATACTCGGAATGTTATTTCCACTAAGTATTTGAAGAACCCTCTCTTTTCCCCTTTCAGCAACACCTTTTGAAAGCCCTCCCACTGCTGAAATTCCAAATACCTTTACTAGATTACCTCTTTCTTTAATTTCAAGTGGGAAAATAGTCTTTACGGGCTCAATACTACAGATTATTTCTCCCCCACCTTTTGGATAGAATCCCGCACGTTTCAACTCTATGTCTGTACGAAATCCTATTCGTTTCATAAATAGGAGCCATTCTTCTTCAAGAAATTCTATAGGAGGACTCAAGGGAACATGGGTGCCACCCCTTACGGTAATAATAGAACCAGATTTTCCCTTGAGAGCTAGAGGAAAAAAGATTGTTTGAAGAACAAGGGATGTCGCCCCTGCAGTCCCTATATCAAACTCATACTCCCCTGATTCTACTTCCTTCGGAACAAACCTGAGTTTGAGTGAACCGAGTTCTGCTCCCTCTACATAAGCAGAGCTTATCCTTGCTGCTGAGTGTACCGATGCGAGGTGCTGAGGGCGTAGTCCAGGTTTTTCCCTTCCTGCCCTTATATTTATTATCTCAAACGGTTTTCCTGTAATGATTGAGAGTGAAAGGGATGTTCTAAGAATCTGACCTCCACCCTCCCCAAAAGACCCATCTATCTGTATAAGATCCATAAGAAGCGCTAGATTTACTTAACCCTTAAGTTACTCCAACCTATCTACGATATAGGAGATAAAATTATAACACCACTTGTCGTTTTAAGACAAAATTATCTAGGTTGGCTTTTAACTATAGTGACTTCTTTAGGCGTGTTGACAACTAATTAATTACCATGAGATAATCCGATATAAAAATTTATGGATAATTGGTTGATTCCACTATTAGCCGATAAAAACATTTATCGCCAATTTATTGACACATGAGAGTTAAAAAGAAGAGATAAGAAACGAAATAATAAAAAGAACATGAAAAAAACTTTAATAATCCCTTTTAAGACGATAGACAAAGAGATAATAAATCATCTGGGAAAGAAAATCACAGAAATCTTAGGATACAAGGTAGTAGTTAATAAAGAACAAATAAGTATCCCTAGCAGTAGAAAAATAGGGCTTCAATTATTTGCAGAAGACCTTTTCCCTACTTTAAGAGGAGAGTTGATGAAAACAGATGCAGATGCAGTATTGGGTATTATAGACAAGGACCTATATGCCGAGAATTTTAATTTTATATTTGGCTTAGCTTATTCGGATTGTTCTCTGATATCACTGCATAGACTGATTTCAGAGGATAAAGAACTGTTCTATACGAGAGCAGTGAAAGAAGCGATTCATGAACTTGGTCATTTAGCAGGGTTAGGTCATTGTCCTAATATAAGTTGTGTTATGCATTTCTCAAATAGATTAGGGGACACAGATATAAAAAACGAAACTTTTTGTACTAAGTGTGATAAGAGGTTTAGAAGCCGTGGTAGATAGTATATCAGAGATAGGAAAATTATATGTTGGAACATCGGGTATGGACAAAAGCCCTCTTTAGCTCAAATATATAGATAAAGAATTGAAAATCAGTGCTTATAAAATGAGGCTCCCTCGTGAAATGAGAAGTATATTATTTAAAGATATATTAAGCTGAGGGTTACAATAATTCCATTAGGGAGGTCATAACTTAAATGAAATTAAAAAAGATAGAAAAAGATTTTATTTCCTTACAACGTGTGATAAGGGTATCTACAGTTGACAAAAACGGCACGCCTCATAATGTTCCTCTGTGTCACGTCATGGATGGGGATCGCATCTATTTTGCAACAGAAAAGGGTTCAAAAAAGGTTAAGAATCTAATGGAGAGTGGTAAAGCGGCTTTAGTATGCGATGAGTATAGTGAGATCTGGTCTTATCTCAGGGGAGTATGCATCCAGGGCAAGACCAGGGTTATATCTCAAGGGCAAGAGTTCCGTAAAGCCAGGAAACTGCTTTACCAGAAATACACACAGTATGAAGGAGCATTTCCAATTGAAGAGGGGAAGACCGTAATAATTGAGATTATTCCGCAAAACATCGTAAGCTGGGGGCTTTAATTAAAAGAACGGTCTTGGTTCTGCTCCCAACTAATTAACCATTTCCAAAGATAAAGTTTAAGGGAGGCTTGAATTATGATAGTAAGGGAGGCTACCAAAAGAGATGTTAGGGCTTGTGCCACAATAGAAAAGCAGGAATCGGGTGAGAGTATAGAGATAATAGAAAATGAAATAGAAAATCAGATTGGTGATGAGAATCATTTTATTTTTGTGGCTGAAGAAGACAAAAGGGTTGTTGGCTACATATCTGCAGAATGGCAGAAGTGGAATATCTCCCTTTACATAGACAGCTTATATATAGATAAAAACTATAGATTTAAAGGATACGGTTCTAAACTTTTAAAACAAATGATAAGGAAATCGAGAGAAGTAAAGTCTAAGAAGGTCTTTGTTGACGTCGAAGCAGGTAACAGAAATGCGATTATTCTTTATCTGAAAAATAGGTTTGAGATAAATGGTTATATCCAGGATTTTTACAGGAGTAAAGAAGAGGGTGATGCAGTGTTTCTAGTATTGTATAACAAATATTGAGGTTAGAATAGAAGTAAAAGATTGAAATTGTTATTCACTCTAATGCCAGTGCTTCAAATGTACTGTGTATAAGTTTAGATCAATTTTATTTCGGTGAAAAAAATCATAGAGCCAAAATTTTTCTTGACTTTCATATCCATCCGCAGTATTTTAAAATCATATAGATTAAATAGGTGGGTGACGTTCAAATGGGGTAGGTTATATACAGTATAGATGTTGTTTTCTTTACACAGCAAGTGCTGTTTCGCTAAAGACAGATATCCTTAACCATCTTTTATGCATTCTGAATATAGCTTCTAGAAGTATCTTTAACACCTACCTATATATAAATACATATAGCATCAACTTCCTTAAGAGAGATTTTGTTGATTCTTTTTTTAAGGTTTTTAAAATGACCCTTAGCGGGGGTGAGTAATATTTACTAAATATTTTTGTTAACAATAGCTTTTCTTAATTGAAAAAGTTATCAGAAGTTTTAAGTACATAGCAAAAGGGAGGTGTCCGATGTTTGATATTAAGATTTATGAAAATGAAAAGGAACTAGAAACTATAAAGAATCTGACATACACACAAAAAGAGGCAATAGAGAGGGTTCTTGCAAGAATAACTGATAGAGTAGAAGGCTTCAGATTTGTGCCTGAGCATATTGAGATAAGAAGTAAGCAGCTCGGCCGTCGAAAAGTTTCCTATTTATACTTCGATCAAAAAGAGGGTTTTTGGATAAGAAGATCTAAGTGAGCAATTACGTGGGAGGGGTGGCTGTTTTATGAAGAACTTGAAGAAAAAAAAGACCGGTCGGCACAAACAATCATCGTCAAGAAAGGGAGTGGACGTAACTCAGTGCGACTCGGAACAATTGAGCGAGGATAAGCTTGATGAAGCTCTCGCCAATACTTTCCCAGCAAGCGATCCACTTCCATGGACATCGGATGTCAGGAAAACCGCTTCTGAGACAAAAGCAGAGAAAGATGCAAAGAAAATTTGCCGAGGATAAAAAGAACGAAACAATGAGCTTGCGTCTCAACACCGATCCTGAAGACAAAGCGTTAATTTTCAAATATTGGGTAAGGAATGCAAGAAATATGGATTAAGGGATGTTGCCATGAATATATTAGAAACCTATCAAAAATCGGTATGGATAATTACATATCTTAAGAAGCGCCCGCGAGGTGGAGCTATAGATCAAGGTGTTAGTCTTGATGAGATAGTCAGGGCTATTAGGTTAAAACGAAAGGATATTTACCCGGTAATTGATTATCTAATTAAAGAAGGGTTTATAGAAAGACCTGATGTGAGTAACGACGGTATGTTTAGGCTAACCTATAAATCATTAATATTTTAGATAATTGGTTAACATCCTTGGCAAGAGCTTAAAAGGCCGTATCGAAATTAATCTTCTATACCTATACCCTCTCTTGGCACATTAATTGCAAAAAGCTTACTAGTTGGGCTAATAAAGAAAGTGAGGTGGATCATGGATAGAATCTTAATAGTGGATGATGATAAGAACGTAAGGCTTGTGTATAATGAGGTTTTAAGCGATGTGGGGTATGAGGTTTTGGAAGCTGAGAATGGAAAAGAAACCTTTGATATCCTGGATCGTGAACTGATAGACCTTGTTGTGTTAGATATAAAGCTTAGGGCGGAAAGTGGGCTTGATGTACTTCAAAAGATAACCAAGGAGTTTCCAAAACTTCCTGTTATTCTTTGTAGTGCTTATGCATCTTATCAGGACGATTATACATCTTGGCTAGCCGAGAGTTATGTTATTAAGTCAACCGACCCAGAAGAATTATTGAGAGAGATAGAGAAGGTTTTACAAAAAAGAAGTGGAGATAACTCTAAGGGATACATTGAAACGATGAGCGGTAAATCTAGGGAGCGCTGTTAAGGTGTCAGATGTCAGAGAATCTGACAATATAAATTGCTTCATTTTTCTATAAACTATATATGATCTAATGAAACTCATGGTGGCATAGAATTTGCTGGTCATCAGTGATTAAAGGAGGTGTTGTTATGGCACTTGCAGAAGTCAGCGTCATCCCAATTGGCACTCCTACATCAAGTATCGGAGATTGGATTGCCGAGGCAGTAAAGGTATTAGAAAAAGAGGGAGCAAAATACGAATTAAGCCCGATGGGGACGCTCATTGAAGGTAAAGCCTCGGATATTTTCACGCTTGTAAGAAAGATGCATGAGGGAGCGCTGAAAAAAGGGATCAACCGAGTTGTAACTACGCTGATAATAGATGACCGTCGTGATAAAGAGGTGACGATGAAAAGTAAGGTTGCTGCGGTTAAGAAAAGGCTAAAAGACTCTGCTAAATCAAAATAAAATCGTTATCAACGATTTATGGAACTCCATACAAGTTTATAACCTTCGATCGTCTAAAAATGAACTATCCCTTAATTACAGCAATAGGTTTCAATCTAGCAACCTTCTTGGCGATTCCTGCCTCATGTATAACACCTACAACCTTGTTAACGTCTTTGTATGCTTCGGGTGACTCCTCCGTAAGCCCTTTTGATGAACCCGCATTAACGACAATCCCCATGCTCTCAAGCCTTTGTCTAAGCTCTTCTACGCTTACCTCTTTCCTGGCCCGTGTGCGAGACATCCTTCTTCCTGCGCCGTGACAGCTCGATCCAAAGCTTGAAATCATTGCTTTTTCTTGTCCAACTAGGATATAAGAATTTGTCCCCATACTTCCGGGAATAAGTACCGGTTGACCTGGGAAGGAACGGGTGGCGCCTTTTCGGTGAATGACAAGATTGTATTTTTTCCCATCTAATGTGTACTCTTCGATTTTTGCGATATTGTGTGCTACATCATAAACCATGCTAAGCTCCCCTCCCTCTTTGCCTAAAACGTCTTTCCACGCCTTTCTCACTTCCCATGTAATGAGTTGTCGGTTTGCCCATGCGAAGTTTGCACCTGCTGACATCGCTTTGAAGTACTCTTGTCCCTCCCTGGATTTAAATGGAGCGCATGCTAATTCACGATCAGGCAGAACTATGCCATAGTTAGGCATAACCTTCATCATAATCCGTATATAGTCAGTTGCAATCTGATGCCCAAGCCCCCTAGAACCAGTATGAATCAGAACTGTTACCTGGTCTTTAAAAATATTGAGTTTTTCGGCTTCGCCATTATCAAAGATTGTCTCAACAATCCCAACCTCCACAAAATGGTTGCCTGCCCCCATTGTTCCAAGCTGATCCCGACCTCTGCTTTTTGCATGCACTGAAACGAGTTCTGGCGCTGCGGTGTGTAGTACACCCCCTGATTCTATATGTTCGAGGTCCTGAGCCTCTCCATACCCAAGTTCGAGCATTCGCTCTGCCCCCTTCTCAAGAACCATATCGAATTCTCTACCTTTTAAATCGAGCCTCCCTCCTACCCCTACGCCTGAGGGGACCTCATGGTAAATTGTTCTCCCAAGATTACGGAGGTTAGGTTTAACTTCTGAGAATGTTTTCTCCGATCGCAAGAGTCTTACTCCACAATTAATGTCGTAGCCGATGCCACCCGGAGAGATGACACCCTCTTCACTGTCAAAAGCCGCTACTCCGCCAACGGGGAAACCATATCCCTCATGAATATCGGGCATGGCAAGGGCGTATCCCTTGATTCCTGGGAGTGTAGCAACATTAACGAGCTGCTCTAAAGACTTGTCAACTGCAATTGAATCGAGCATTTCATCATCTGTATAGATACGAGCTGGCACCCTCATGTCATCACGAAAGCTTTTTGGAATTTCCCAAAGAAAATCCTCTATCTTTATGAGATTCGATTTATTAAACATGATTGTTATTGCACCCTGATGAGCTTATATATTTAGCAAAATATATGCCATTAAATTCAATGTGCTTAATTTCATAAATTAATTAATATTCTTAGAGAGCAACTTCCTACAAGATAAGGCACATCTGTCATTAAACAAGACATCTAACACTAAAAACCTCTAAAACGGTCTCCATAGCTAAATATCAAAAATAAGCATGGTTTCCCATATCCCATCTTTTTTCTTTTTCACCTCTGCCTCATGATAGGTCACGGCTTTTATATCCTCACCCAATGATTTTGCTCTAAAGCCACTGAGCTTTGCTTCTAGTGAGCGCTCCGATAAGCTCTTAAAAATCACCTCATTGTACACTTCTTTATGTATGTAGGTTGCAAGTAAAACTTCATTGAGAAAATCTATCAGGAGTGCGGTTGCATCCACTGCTTCAAGGGCAATAGTTCTCTGTTTGACCTCCTTTTTGTTGTCGACCTTCGGTTCGATAATTTTCATCATTCCATAGACAGCCTCTGAAAAAAGCTTCTCGAGAGAATCCGCTTGAACAATCATCCTAACATCGGCGGTGTGTTCTAGAATTTTGTAGGTCATCAAGATTTAAAAATAAAAAGCTATTCTATAATAGTGACGTAAAAACTCAGCTTTTTCTTAACTCACTTTTATTACGGCTTACCGTCAGTAAACCTTATCATATTAATGTTAATACCATCTATCTAAAATATATTAACATTTAAAGCTTACTTTAAATTAGCTCCATTCGAAGAGCTTCTTCTCGGGGTCATTTCCTATAGAGATATAAGACCATATTTCCTACTTTTTTTCCTATATATGATGTTTACCTCGCCGGTTTCAGCATTTCTGAAAGGTAAAAAGAACCTGCCTTCGTCTTGAAGAACCATTAAAGCCTCCTCTACATTGAGGGGTTTCGCTATAGGGAATTTTTCTTCTGCTATAAGATCGAGGATAGAAGAGGGTAACTCCTCTGTATGACTCTTTGCCTTCTCTCTGGCGATCTCCTTTCTTTGCTCAATCCATCTTTCCTTTAGCCTATTGAGTTGCCTTTCTATATCGTCAAGGGCAAATTCAAGAGACATAAGGATATCTTTACTTTCCTCCCATGCATGGAGCGTTCCGCCACCAGGTGTTTTAAGATATACATCAATATCAACACGATGACGATGCCTATGCTTTTCTACTGTAAAGGTTACAACCACTTCTACCTCGCCCTCTCCAACCTCCTTCAAATGGCGTTCAAAAGTAAAAAGCTTATGCTCAACATAACTCTTAAGATCCTCCGATATATCAATGCCTTTCCCAATAAACTCTATTTTCATAATCTTACCTCCTTATGGAATTGATCTATAGTTTTAGCTTCCTCTAGGTATTCCTTAACTTCATCATCAGATACTTGTCTAAAATCTTGATAATGCTCTCCAACTGCGAGAAAGGGAGAAGGGGTATATATTATAACCAGCTCATCGGCTAATTTATTTAATTCTTTGACAATCCCAGGGGGAGCTACCGGAAGAGCTATGATTAATTTCTTAATACCAGAGGCTCTTAGAGCATGTATAGTGGCTATCATAGTTGCCCCTGTAGCAATACCATCATCAATTAAAATAACATCTTTCCCAATAAAAGAAGGCAATCCTTTACCATCACGATATAGAATTTGTCGACGTTTTATCTCTTCTTTTTGAAATGATGTTTCTTCTTCTAAATAGTTGTCAGGACAGTAATCTATCAAATCTTTATTAAGAAATATTTGGCCATTTTCTGCCAATGCTCCTACGGCAAGCTCAGGATTATCTGGAAATCTTAACTTTCTCGTTATAAAGACATCTAGAGTAGTCTTAAGCGATTTAGCTACTTCAAAGGCTACGGGAACCCCACCACGGGGAAGGGCTAATATGAGAATGTTTTCTTGAGATTTATACTTACTCAGTATATTAGCCAATTTTATTCCTGCTTCTTTTCTATCCTTAAAAAGCTTAATCCTTTCTATATCCATTTTCACTTAAAAAGATTTATAAAGTTTCATATAAAATTCTAGTTGCTATTTTACTAATTTGGTGACACACCTATTCCTGGTAATAATCAGGCTCACCACTAGCCAATAAATCATTAAGCATTTCATCGAAGCTTTCCTCGTCTATACTATCAGGAAAGAAAAACTCTGACTTATGATAAAAACCATCGGTTTCCATGCGACCGGTTTTCTTTAATTCGGAGATTCCAAAGTTATTACATACATCCCTTAGACAGCGCTCAAAGTTAGGAATTGAATAACGATCTATCTCCGCATCTACATACCATTTTGTTCTCATAAAACACCTCCCAATATCTCAAAAATTCAACAAGAAAAGGGATAACTTTGTAAATGCTTCATAAGGAAAGTGACGTTTTATTCTATTTGTAAGAATTATCTACATGAGACAAATAGAATTTTAAAAGGTCTCTTAGATCCTTTTTCCGATCTTCTATGTAACCCCTTCCTTATTAGTTTTCTCCACTAGCAGCCAACGCAGGTATAGCCGAATAAGGACTCATGCGCCTCTTTAAGATTCCTGAAATCACAATTTCTTTCATTACCTATTGTGAAGGACTCAATGGTAGGCTCGGCTTCGAAAACTCTAGCTTCTTGAGCTAAGTGTTTTTTGTCTTTTAGTTTGATCTCTCTGACAGGATTACCTGAAGGATCGTAAAGTATATATATCTTTTTCATCTTAATAGGCTCCATCGATATATATATTCATACAAAAAACGTGCCACCTTATTAATAATAGATAAATAAATGCAGGCCAGTATAAGAACTGCATTTTTATTATGGTTCTCATATTGTGTAATTATCGGGCAGGCGTTTTAATGTCTGATAATCGGACATCTGACAGATTACTTATTAAAAAGTAAGTCTACTTGCAAGTTATTAGCTAAGGGGAAATAAAAAAGGGCACTTAAGAAACAGTGTTAGTTCTTTAATGCCCTTATCAAAAAGTTGAAATAGAGTGGCAGAGATACTCACAAAGTTTATATGCCTTCAAGCATATATGTTTGTTTTATCAAGTTCCTGTGTTTTACTCGCTTTCTTTTCATTTTATCCTTTTTGGATAAAATCACCCTTGTTGGCTTTTTGGCAACGGGTTTTCTTATCTTTACCTGTTGTCTCTTTTTCATTTTATTCGAGAAAGCTCTTTAGGGTGTCTCTAAACCCAGATGTTTCAAGCTTCTTAAGTGCATCTCTTTCGATTTGTCTAATACGTTCACGCGATAGGTCAAACTTCCTTCCAATCTCATCAAGTGTGTGTGTGCTTTTTTGATTAATTCCAAATCTCAACATAATTATCTCCTTTTCTCTAGGTGTAAGAATTGAAAGAGCTTCGCTTATTCTCTTAGTAAGTGACGCATGAGCTACAACAGAGTCTGGAGCAGGTAATCCTTTATCGGGTATAAGATCGAGAAGGGTTGTTTTCTCTCCATCTACTATGTGTGAGTCAAGTTGAACGACATCGCCTTCTGCCTCTAAAATCCGCTTTACACCCTCTACGGGTATTCCAGATTTCTCAGCAATTTCTTCAGGCGTCGGTCTTCTTCCCATTTGTTTATGTAGCATTGAGCTTATTCTCTTCACCTTGCTTGCTTTCTCAAGCACATAAACGGGTACCCTAATCGTTCTTGTCTGATCAAGCAGGGCCCTAATTGTGGCCTGATGAATCCACCATACTGCATAAGTTGAAAACTTGAACCCCTTTGTATGGTCAAATCCTTCTATCGCCCTCATCAAACCTATGTTTCCTTCTTGAATAAGGTCCGGAAGTGGGAGTCCACGTCCTATGTATCTCTTAGCTATACTCACAACTAACCTTAAGTTCGCGTTAGCGAACCTTTTCTTTAGCTCCTTTGCCTTTTCTGAATATGCTTTTGTGAAAGCATTAAGTCTATTTATTCGCTTTGTAAGTTTTTTTCTCACATCATTCTTGATCTTACTAGCTCTTTTCTTTGAAAGTTTTGCAATAAGCGTCTCCGTCTCCCTTACCTTTGCCTCGCATTTCTTTATTTTTGCAGAAATTTCTTTCTCTCCCTTCGATGTGAAAAGAGATTCAGTTCCTAGGTCCTTAAAGTAGGCAAAGAGGAGTCTAACCTGTTCATCTGGAACATCTTGACTTTTCTCATCTTCTATATATTCAAACTCCTCTGGTTCAAACTCAGACCCGGGCTCCGCCTCGTCTAACATGAAACTGTTTCCAATTTCATGAGAAGCAAAAACCTCTTCCTCTTGGATAAACTCTCCAAGTTCATTTTCATCTAAATTTATATTTTTTACCTCCATTTCTTACCTCTTAGTAGTTAATTTATTTATTAAGAATCTAATAATGAATTAAAAGAACATGCGGTTTTCTATTGGCTTTTTAGCTTGTCTCTTAAGCTTAGTTTCTATAAAATAGCAAGAAATTACCTGCTTAATGCCTTGCCATAAAATGAAATCTCTTGAGGATAACTGCAGGGAGTATCACCTTTAGGAAGTATAGTATTAACCAAAAATCTCTAATCAGTTCAGGGTGATACTTATTAAAAGCCAATAAGCAATTCTCATTTATTCTATTTTTATCCCCTCTCTCCACCTCAGATCTATATATTATTAACATAATTCTATTAACAGGGTTTGTCAAGCATATTTTTCGCAATTGCGATACATAAATTATTCATTCCATACATATAACTAATTGAAATTCGAGAAACTTTCTCTTCTTGTACGCAATTGCTAATGTAAAATCAGCAAACACCGTTAATATACCTTAGTAACAAAATAACAAAACTAATTAAATAATCAAACTTTTAAGCTATTTGTTCCTAGTTGGGTTTTAGATAAATATTCCACTAATCTTCTTTCAAATAAAGCCATTTGTCCTATTTTAAGACAGCTGACATAGTGTGTAATACGCTCGTGGTTTTCAATCTCATTTTATCTGTCTTTACATATTATGCTCCATGGCATAGAACTTGCTGATAAAGAATACTATATTATCGGGGACTCGATATATAATGGTCGAAAATAAACAAAACGTAGAAGAGGAAAAAGAAGAAAAGGAAAAGGGGAGCGAATATCTAAATAAATCACTTCCTGCTCCTACCGATTCCGTTAAGAAGTATATGGCTGAGATAAGCAAGTACCCAATTCTTAGTCGTGAAGAAGAATATAGACTTGCTGTGATGTATAGAAAAAAAGAAGATTTAGAGGCGGCAAAAAAGCTTATTACTTCAAATCTAAGATTTGTAATAAAGATTGCATATAAATATAGAAACTACGGCATAAACCTCATGGAATTAATTCAGGAAGGTAACCTTGGACTTATGCAGGCTGTAAAGAAGTTCGACCCGACAAGGGGGTACCGTCTTATTACTTATGCTGTCTGGTGGATAAGGGCGTACATTCAGAGCTACATTATAAAAACCTGGAGCCTTGTCAAGATCGGAACAACACAGGCACAAAAAAAGCTCTTCTATAAACTGAGCTCTGCAAAGCGTAAGATGGAGCTTACAAATAAAATCCTAAGTCCTGAGGATTATAAAACTCTTGCTAAGGAACTCGGGGTTTCAGGTGAAGCTATTGCCGAAATGGAACAGAGAATGGCTGGCAAAGACGTATCACTTGATGTTGAAATTAGGGAAGAGGGAGAGAGGGCAACGCATCTGGATTTTCTTGCAGATAAGTTAGCAAGTCAGGAAGAAATACTCACAAAGATTCAGGAGGAGGAAAAGATTAAAAGGGAATTAGACGCGGCCCTTAAATCTTTGGAGGAGAGGGAGAGGTTTATAATAGAGAATAGGATTCTTAGGGATAACCCTCTAACACTTGAAGAACTTGGTACAAAACTCAACATTTCGAGAGAGAGGGTAAGACAAATTGAAAACGAAGCATTGAAAAAGATGAAAACGATCTTGAAAAACATGGGTGTAAGTAGGTGATTTTAGCAACTCAATTTAGTACAACTATTTTTGGTTAAATAGAATCTGAGTTTTTTACGTAACGTGGATACTATATTTCCTCAAGATCGGGTGGTTATTTCTATAATCCTATTCCATCTATAGTTGTGCCACAGTGGGGGCAATGAGAATTTTCAATAATATTCTTCAAAACAGAGAAACCGTACCTTTCTATAAGTAGCTTTTTACAATTATAGCAATAAGTATTCTCTCCTCCCTCGCCCGGAACATTTCCTTCATATACGTATCTGAGACCCACTCCCAAACCAATATCTCTTGCTTTACGAAGTGTACTAACAGGGGTTATCGGTTGATCAATAAGCTTATAAGCAGGATAAAACTGAGTAACGTGCCAAGGTACTTCCTCTCCTACACTCTTTATAAATTCAGCAATTTGCCTTAATTCCTCCTCTGAGTCATTAAGATTAGGTATAACAAGTGTTGTAACCTCAATCCAAATTCCGAGCTCTTTGTATGTCCTGATGGAATCTAGGACAGGTTGGAGGTTTGCTCCGCAGATCCTTTTATAAAACCTATCCGTAAAGCCCTTTAAATCTATGTTAGCAGCGTGGAGGTAGGGTTGGATAGCGGTTAAAGCATCTTTAGTAATATATCCATTGGTAACAAATATATTTTTAAGCCCCTCTTCTGCAGCGAGTTTAGCGGTATCATAAGCCAATTCATAGAATATGGTCGGCTCAGTATAGGTATACGCTATTATGTCACAGCCTGAAGCTTTAGCGGCTTCAACTATTTGCTCCGGTGTTACCTTTTCCCCAGGAATCATCTTTTCTAGAAGCGGGCAGATCGGTTCTGGTTCTTCAGGATTAATATCTTTTTCATGCCAGTGTACCCCTTTGGGATACTGAGAAATTTCAAAGTTCTGGCAATAGAAGCATCTAAAATTGCATCCAACTGTAGTTATTGAGTAAGCCCTCTTGCTAGGATAGAATTGGAAAAGTGGTTTTTTCTCTATAGGATCAATATCTCGTGCTACGACTTTATCATATACAAGCGTATATAACTTTCCACCCCAGTTTATCCTAACCCCGCACACCCCTTTTTTACCATCCTTTATCTTACACAGATGGCTACAAAGGGTGCACAATACCCTATTTTCTTCTAGTCTTTCATAAAATAGAGCCTCTTTCATCTTCTTAGATTTTTTACCATTAGTTACTTTATTTGTGTAATCATCTAAAAATCTTTGGTCTGCTTTCCTATTATTTAGCAAACCATATGCCACTTGTTTAATCTATATAACTTGAGGAGGTGTCTAAGGGTTATATAAAAGGTTGCTTTTTATTAAAGTAAGGTATGTATGTCAGAATCTAAGACATCTGACGAGTGGCAGTTCAATCAGGGCTAACCAAATGCTACATCGAGTACCATCATTACAGCAAAGCCTATCATTGCACCTATAGTAGCTAAATCTGTATTGCCATTACGCTGAGATTCTGGGACAAGCTCTTCGATAACTACAAAGATCATAGCACCTGCTGCAAAACTCAAAGCGTATGGCAGAATGGGCTGTACAAAAATAACAGCTACCGCTCCAAGAACACCGGCGATAGGTTCAACTATAGCGGATAATTGCCCATACCAAAAACTTTTTAAACGGGACATTCCTTCACCTCGAAGAGGCATAGAGATTACAAGTCCTTCTGGAAAATTTTGAATCCCTATTCCAATAGTCAAAGCGATGGCAGCCGATAAAGTAGCGGAAGGAAAGTCAGAGAGAACAGCTCCAAAGGCAACTCCAACTGCAAGACCTTCAGGGATATTGTGCAGGGTTATAGCAAGAACAAGCAAGATACTCCGCTGCCAAGATGTTTTAATTCCCTCAGCCTCTTCCGCAGAAAAACCGACGTGGAGATGTGGAAGTATTTTATCAATACCCCACAAGAAAATACCCCCTACAAGGAAACCCACTGTAGCTGGAAACCAAAGTGGAATATCTTTGCCTTCTGACATACTGATAGCCGGGGCAAGTAGTGACCAAAAGCTAACAGCTATCATAACCCCACCAGAAAAACCAAGCATACAGTCGAGTATTTTTCTACTCACATTGTTGACGATAAATACTACGGCTGCTCCAAGAGCGGTCATTGCCCATGTAAAACACGTTGCGATAAGAGCCTGTAGTACAGGGTTCAAGTTTTGAAAAGAATCAGTCATGTTCCTGAGTCTCTCTATAAGTTCTGTTCATCGTCATTTTATATTAAACCACAAACTTATTCACCTCTTTGTGCTTTGCTAGGCCCTTCCCACGATTCTGGCTGGATAGTTCTTAAGGTGTTGTTTATTACGTTATTATAAGGATCAATATGTCTGAATGATGCCAAAGTAGAAGGCGTAAAAAAGCCTATAACTTAGCTTATGAGCTTGGATGCAAGGGGATTACTATCTTTCGCTACGACTCAATAAGGAACGGGTGCTAGAGCTAGGTTCGGAGGAGGAATTTTTTGAAAAAGAATACTTCTCAAAATGTGATCCACAAGCCTGTAAGTTGTGAGGATAGTGGTTTTATGGGTTAGATAAGTGTGAAATAAATCCACTTATTATCCCTTCTAAACTCGGTTTTCCTATCTCCTTTATATCATAAGTTACTCTCGCATACAGTTTATTAATTTTGATATATCTCCCCAGGTCTATTGGTGTTCCTATAAGAACTGTATCACACGGTACCCTGTTTATGGTTTTCTCTAGGTCTTCCATTTGTGCCTTCCCATAGCCTATCGCAGGAAGTACTTTCCATATATGGGGATACTTCTTATAAACCTCTTTTATGCTTCTTGTCGCATAGGGACGAGGGTCTATTATTTTTGCTTTTAACCTTTTTGCCTCTAATGCTCCTGCCCCATAGCTTAAGCCTCCATGAGTTAATGTTGGTCCATCTTCTACCACCAGTACTCTTTTTTTCATAACTAGTTGTGGCTTATCTATATACTTAGGCATATCAGCCATTATTATCTTGGCTTTTGGATTAAGTCTTTTCACGTTTTCCTTGATGAGTGTCACATCTTTTTTCTTTGCTGTTTTGACTTTGTTTATGATAACAATGTCTGCCATCATAAGGTTAGCTTGACCCGGATAATAACTTACCTCGTGTCCCGCTCTTCTTGCATCCGCTATAACGATATGAAGGTCGGGCTTAAAAAATGGCAAGTCGTTGTTTCCCCCATCCCATATTATAATGTTTGCTTCCTTTTCAGCCTCTTTTAATATTTCCATGTAGTCCACACCTGCATAGACTACCACGCCCTCCCTTATGTGAGGCTCATATTCCTCTATTTCTTCAAGAGTGCAATCGTTTTTTTCTAAGTCCTCGTATTTGGAAAACCTCTGACATATCTGCTTTTTCAAATTACCATAAGGCATAGGGTGTCTTACTACCACAGCTTTATAACCTTTTTCCCTAAGAATTCTAATTATTTTTCTGGTTGTTACACCTTTTCCTGCTCCAGTTCTTACAGCACAAACAGAAATTACAGGCTTTTTGGATTTCAGCATGGTACTATAGGGTCCCATGAGTCTAAAATCTGCCCCGTAAGAGAGCACAATACTGGCTTTCTCCATTACCTCTTCATTCGATAGGTCGCTGTAGGCAAGGACTGCCTCATCTACCTTATTCTTCTCTAGGATTTCTTTTATCCGGGACTCTGGATATATGGGGATGCCTTTCGGATAAAGCCCTCCGGATAGCTCAGGCGGATAGATTCTCATTTCTATATTGGGTATTTGTGCTGCTGTGAATGCTATGACTTCATAATACTTTTTATTTCTAAAGAAGATATTGAAGTTATGAAAATCCCTCCCAGCAGCTCCCATTATTACCACTTTTCTTTTACTTACTCCGTTTCGCATTTTGGGTTAATAGACCTTTGTGTAGAAGTTCCTTTCTATCAAGTATGATCCCAAATTTAAATTTTATGGGTGCTATTGTGCTTTTAACTTAGCTGCATCTTCACACATCATTAATTGAAATTAACAATTAACCTTCTTTGTCGGATGTGAGAACCGTATGCGTATTTAGAATTATTGATATAGCATGAGCTCTAACATTTATAAATATTTTGTCTCTTTTTATATTCGGTCGAAACCTCATAATGTTAATCGTAACTCACTAGACTAGAATAAAAATAAGTTCCTTTTTTCATCATGCAATCTGGTATTTGCCTTCGATAACCTTTTTCCATAAGTTAGGCATTTCATCGAGCATTTCTTCTGCTATAATTCTTATAGCTTCGTTATCTAGTTTCTTACCTTTAACCCTTATGTCCAGAACCTGAGGTTGATTTATTGGCTTTCCTATCTCAGAAGCGATATAAACATAAGCTTCATCTGCAAGGCCCGTCTCAACTATTGCCTTACTCAAATCATTTGCAAACAGATTGTAAATCTTGCCAATGTGGCTTATAGGATTCTTACCGGCGGCTGCTTCTAAACTCATAGGTCTATAAGGTGTTATCAAACCGTTAACCCTATTTCCCCTTCCTACCTGACCGTCATCACCTTGCTCTGCGCTTGTCCCTGTAACAGTAAGATATATACTCTCGTTTTCATAGCTATCCGCTGTATTGATTTCAACTTCTAGATTTAAGCCAAGGGAAATCTCTTTAAGCAAAAGCTCCTTAACCTTTCTTATCTTATCAATATAATCGTCTAAACCTTGAATATATTTGTCTACAGTTGCCATCGCAACTGTAAGCCTTATCTTCTCTTTATTTCTTATACCTATAACCTTTATGTCCTCTCCTATAAAAGGATATTTCCTCTTTGTCTCACCGCTGTTAAGTAATTTCTCTGTCTTATAAACTGTTTTCTCGAGTTCATCAAAAGGATAAAAGCCAGCTCCGATAGAGGTGTCATTTGATAAAGGCACCTCTCCTTTGCCAAATCTTTCGAAAAGCTCAACTAAGCCCTGGCTTCCAGGTCTTATCTTTACCTTTGTAATTATGTGGTTTTCAGCATCAAGATGCCTTATGTTTTCTTTTAACCATTTACGCATTGCCTCTATCGCTATTTCGTCAACGGGTAAACTTCTTCTATTTTTTTCTTTTATAGCCCTTCCCACAATTGTTAATTCTATTGGTTCGACAATCTCTCCCCCATTATAAAAAGGGCTTGCAATCCCTCCGACAAGAAGTCCTTTATCAACGTTATGGTGCATCACTACACCAAACTCGTCCAAATAATATTTGCTTAGGGCAATAGAAACCTGTTCAGCAACGTTATCACAAATTGTGTCAGGATGCCCTATACCTTTTCTTTCAACAATTTCGGAATCCTCTTCATAAGCCGCCTTTCCGGTTAAGGATCTAACAAAAATATTTCTTTTCATGTAATAATCACCCAAGATAATATATCTGATTCAATTTAAGTATTAGGACTTATTTAAAACATTTTAAAATAAGAAACCATCCCTGAGGAGTTTAAAGAGAAGCGGTAAAGGACAAAGGAACTCACTAATGAAAAGGGAGTAATTGCCGCAATCAGTCTTAATCTATCTCTTCCATCCTAGGCTTGAGTTTCTTTAGCACCTTGACTTTGGTTGTATACTCCATCTCCTCCGTGGGAAGCGTTGCAGGCATAAACGGTCCGTGCCTTGTTATGTAAAGCGCCTTCTCCATCGCTTCGTGCCTTACGTAATCCCAACATGAACCGGCAAAGTAATCAACCGGTATATGTTCTCCCATCGGGCTCTTCGGGTCTTCAAGTCCTTGAAGCCTTCCATCTGCAAGGTTTTGGTGTTCTAAAACGGCTTTATCCCCGACTTGAAAAAATGGCTCACTCATAATATATCTAGCGCCCTCTTTTTATTACCCTAAGATGATGTTTATATGTATTTTATTCATAAAGAGGTTATATAACAATAATGCCTCTTCATCAAAGTAAATACTCTTTGATACTTATCCAAATTAAATTAAAATGATTGCAAGGATCAAAAGCCTTGCCTAGGCTCATTTCGGGAGCCCTCCGTGAGCAGCAGAGCCGTATAGTTATGCTTTCGGTTTATAGGTAAGAAGGCCACGCATATACTGAGAGCGTTCGAATGCAGAAGGGTCCTCACAATTCTTTTGGCTCATACTTCCCTGCATCTGTTGTACAGATTCGTATTCATGCTCTTCCATCCAGTTACGTACTCCTTGCTCTATGATACGAATATGTTCTATACCATGTCGTAGAAGTACGGAGCAGAGCATAGTAATATTAGCACCGACCATAAGCATTTTTATTACATCCTGTGGTGTATGGATGCCACTTGTCGCAGCTAGATCAGCCTTAACGCGTCCATATAGAATAGCAATCCATCTAAGAGGGAGTCGCAAGGCCTGTGGTGTACTCAGAATAATGTTTGGTCTAACCTCTAGGGTTTCAAGGTCAATATCTGGCTGATAAAAACGATTAAATAGAACTAGAGCGTTTGCCCCTGCGTCGTCAAGTCGTTTGGCCATATAGGCTATGTTGTTGAAGAAGGGGCTCAGTTTAAGCGCCACCGGGATTTTAACCTCGGATTTCACCGCCTTGAGAATCTCAACATAAGTCTGCTCAACCTGCTCAGAGGTCATTTCTATATCAGCAGGTATATAGTATATGTTGAGTTCTAATGCGTCTGCCCCGGCTCGCTCTATCCTTTTTGAATAGTCTATCCACCCTCCAACCGAAGTGCCGTTAAGACTGGCAATGATAGGAATACTCACTGCTTCTTTAGCCTTTTGGATATGATACAAGTAGCTCTCTGGTCCGACATGGAACTCTGTTGGTTCTGGGAAAAAGGTAAGCGCCTCAGCAAAGCTATTAGTGTGGTGAGTAAGGTGATGATGAAGCTCGTAGCGCTCTAGTCTTAGTTGCTCTTCAAATAATGAATGAAGTATGACGGCTGCAGCGCCAGCATCCTCCATCCGTTTGATATTGTCAATCTCTTCAGATAGAGGAGATGCTGATGGTACCAGTGGCGTACGCAAGGTCATTCCTAAATACTTTGTGCTCAAATCCATCAATCTGCCCTCCTCTCGTAATTGCTTATGGAGTTACCTTTCTGCAACACCTGTGCGTAGCGATGCTAGCCACTACTTTTATTCCTTTTCTCGATTTCCGATTTTCGTGCGGCCAGATATTCATAAAGGCTCCAGCGGGAATTTACGTCCTGTTGTGCCTCCTTGAATAAGCGTTTGGCTTCTATAGGTCGAGTCTTGAGGAGCATTTTGAATCGGTTTTCCATATACAGGTACTGCTGAACTGGTATTTTCGGTGCAGGTGAGTCGAGGTGAAGTGGATTTTCGCCTTGTTTTGCTCGTTCAGGATTGAATCTGTATAGTAGCCATTGTCCGGAATCTACAGCGGCTTTTTGATTTCGCATCGCTGTAGTCATGTTGATTCCGTGTGCAATACAGTGGCTGTAGGCAATGATCAGCGACGGTCCTTCATAGGCCTCTGCTTCAAGGAATGCTCTAATGGTGTGTTCATCTTTTGCTCCCATTGCAACACTTGCTACGTAAACGTTACCGTAAGTCATAGCAATTAGTCCAAGATCCTTTTTGGGAGAGGGCTTTCCGGCTGAAGCAAATTTAGCTACTGCGGCACGAGGAGTTGCCTTGGACATTTGTCCGCCGGTGTTAGAGTAAACCTCTGTATCAAGCACCAAAATATTAATGTTGTATCCACTAGCCAGTACGTGGTCAAGGCCGCCAAAGCCGATATCATATGCCCAACCGTCTCCACCGATAATCCAAACACTCTTTTTGACCAGCATATCAGCAATGCTTAGTAGCCGTCTTGCATCTTGGGACTCAACATCTTGGAGCCACTTCTTCAAAGCTTCTACCCGCTTACGCTGTTCGTAAATACCAGCTTCATCTTTTTGCTCCGCGTTGAGAATCGCGTGTGCTAGGTTTTCACCAATAACCAGGGACACTTTTTTGAGCAGATGCGTAGCGAACTCTCTTTGCTTATCAATTGAAAGTCGAAACCCAAGTCCAAATTCAGCATTGTCTTCAAAGAGAGAGTTAGACCATGCTGGTCCTCGACCTTCAGCGTTTGTAGTCCATGGTGTAGTGGGAAGATTACCACCATAGATAGAAGAACAACCGGTTGAGTTAGCCACTATCAAGCGATCGCCAAATAGCTGGCTAAGTAGTTTGATATAGGGTGTTTCTCCACATCCTGCACAAGCGCTTGAGAATTCAAATAAAGGTTGCTGTACCTGCTGATGACGCACACTCGCCTGATGCAAATGGATTCGATCCGTCTCAGGGATGGTTAAAAAGAAATCCCAATTCTTACGTTCCTCCTCACGTAAAGGAGGCTGTGGATGCATGTTGAGTGCTTTAATTCTGGTCTCAGATTTACTTCTAGCCGGACAGACATCCACACATATACCGCATTCAGTACAATCCTCAGGTGCTACTTGGATAGTGTATTTAAGTCCTTTCCATACTTCATCGCGAGCATAAGATGACTTAAATTTGTCTGGAGCCCCTTCAAGATATTTAGGATCATAGGTCTTAATCCGAATTACAGCGTGCGGGCATACAATAATGCATTTCCCGCACTGGATACAGATCTCAGGCTCCCAAACGGGAATTTCAAGCGCAAGATTGCGTTTTTCCCATTTTGTAGTTCCAGTTGGGTAAGTGCCATCTGGCGGAAGAGCGCTTACAGGGAGTTCGTCTCCCTGGCTCGCAATCATTTTTCCTAAAACTTCTCTTACAAATAGGGGGGCTTCTTCGGGTACTGGTGGAGGTATTTCAATAGGGCTATCAGCGCGATCTGGAATCTTTACTTCAAATAGGTGTGCCAAAGTGTTATTTATTGCTTGAAGATTCATATGAACGATTTCCTCTCCTTGTTTTCCGTATGTTTCATAGAGAAATCTTCGGATTTCCTCTATAGACCGGTCCTTAGGCAGAATTTGGGAGATAGCGAAGAAACAAACCTGCATAACTATATTAATTCGTCCTCCTAACCCACTTCTTCGTGCGACTTTATAGGCATCAATGACATAGAACTTAATTTTCTTTTCGATGATCTGTTTCTGCACCGACAGGGGAAGATGTTCCCAAATTTCCTCTTGACCATAAGGGGTGTTTAGGAGTAATGTTCCCCCCGGTAAGATGTGCTTCAACATATCGTAACGCTCAAGGAATATCGGTTGATGGCATCCTAATAAATTCGCTCTATCTATAAGATAAGCTGAACGAATAGGACGCGTACCAAAGCGAAGATGTGAAATCGTTACCGCACCGGCTTTTCTTGAATCGTAAACGAAGTATCCCTGTATATGGTAGTCCGTGTTTTTACCAATAATCTTTATAGAGTTTTTATTGGCTCCTACGGTTCCATCTGAACCAAGACCGTAAAAGAGCGCTCGAAATACATCGTCCGGTTCGGTAGAAAATTTAGGATCATATGTGATACTTGTATGAGTTAGGTCGTCATGTATGCCAACGGTAAAGTGGTTTTTGGGTTTTTCTATGGAAAGAAGGTCAAAAATAGCCTTAACCATAGCTGGTGTGAATTCCTTTGATGATAACCCATAGCGACCACCTATTATTTTAGGAATGATTTTTATTTTTCCCCATCCGCCTATTATCCCTTCATGGATTGCAGTAACCGAGTCCAGATATAAGGGTTCACCTGAACTTCCAGGTTCCTTAGTGCGATCGAGAACAGCAATCGCCTGTGTTGTAGAAGGAAGAGCTTCGATAAAACGCTTAGTATCAAACGGACGATACAAGCGTACTTTAACTAGACCAACTTTTTCGCCTCGGTTATTGAGATGGTCAACTGTTTCATGAACTACTTCAGCCCCAGAACCCATAAGCACAATAACATGCTCGGCATCGGGAGCCCCATGGTATTGAAAAAGCCGATAAGCCCGACCAAATAGTTTAGCAAATTTGTCCATTGCCCTTTGAGTTATATTTGGACAGTCAATATAGTAAGGATTTGCTCTTTCTCTTGATTGAAAAAAAATATCTGGATTCTGTGTAGTGCCACGAAGAACGGGACGATCAGGGGAGAGTGCGCGAGCACGATGTGCAAGAACTAGATCCTCGTCTATCATTGTATGTAGGTCATCGTCAGGTAGTAGTTCGACTTTTGATATTTCGTGTGATGTACGAAAACCGTCGAAAAAGTGCAAGAATGGTATACGTGACTCAAGGCTTGAAGCTTGTGCAATAAGGGCAAAGTCCATTGCTTCCTGAACGGATGCAGAACAAAGTAGAGCAAAGCCAGTAGCACGGGTGGCCATAACATCGCTGTGGTCACAAAAGATAGAAAGTGCATGTGTAGCCACGGTACGTGCAGCTACATGAAATACTGTTGAGGTAAGCTCCCCAGCGATCTTATACATGTTAGGAATCATGAGCAAAAGTCCCTGTGAAGCGGTAAATGTTGTTGCAAGTGAACCGGTTTGCAAAGCACCGTGCACTGTCCCGGCTGCGCCAGCTTCGCTTTGCATTTCTACTACCAGAGGAACGGTGCCCCAGATATTTGGCCTCCCTTCGGATGACCATGAGTCAGACCACTCACCCATAGGAGATGCTGGTGTAATGGGGTAGATAGCAATAACCTCATTCAATCTGTATGCAACGGAAGCTACTGCCTCATTACCATCTATGGTTGCAAAGATTCTATTCCTCATTAGCTCATACTACCCCTTTCTTTATCTCCGTCTTCGCTGATATATGAGGAAATCAGAATAAGAATTCTTTTTCTCAAGGTATCGGCGAAGACATGGGCTCAATGGAAATTTCTTATCTTATAATATGGTGATAAGTTCAATTTTATTCTCCACTATCCTTAATTTTATTGGCAAATTATATGCCAAGTTACCACATTCCAAATCGTAATATAATAGGTTTACGTTTGACTTCTCTAACGCCACTTCAAGAAATAAATTCTTAATGTTAAAGAGTTACAATAGTAGCAATGTAGAACTCAAATATTGTGGGAACATAAAGGCTTCCGCTACCTTGACTTTACTTTGACATAAAACTTATCAACTAATCTTTTGGAATTTTTTTCAGAATCTTGTAAGTTGACCTAATTAAGCAAACCTTTGTCAGATGTAAGAAAATAGGACAAACATCGAATAGATAAAATGAGATTAGATTATTTTATCTCTAATGTCTTCCAATAGAGGGGATGGGGGACCTAATATGAATATATGTTTTTCTTACTCGTTAAAGTGTTTCATATAATTTATCCGCTTTAAGCATTGCTTCTTGCAAGTAGGGGCACAACCAAAAATAGAACAATATGCAATGTCTATGTAGGGAGTATGGTCTCTCGAAGCTGATCTAATGACTTCTATAGTTGCTTTTCTTCCGGTAACAGGGCATCTTATGTATTTCCTATCAGTAATTTCATCGAAATAGTATTCCATATGAGGATATAACGTACCTCTTTCTTTTAATCGTTTTTCTGTCTCGGAGTGCCCTGTGGATTTCTTCTCCGTAACATCATCAAAGTACCACTCCATACGAGAAGTTAACGCATTTCTTTCCTTTGATTTTAATCTTTTAATTTTCTTGCCCTCTTTTCTTTTTTAATTTAATTCCATGACCTTGCATTTAAAGAGAGAAAAGTCCTAAATTATCAACCTTATCTTCGATAAATGCCGCTTATGTCATCTTGTCAAACTCTTTTTCATTACCTTCATGTGGAAATCCTTTTTGTATTTATGAATCCATGCCTATTTTTCCATAAAAAATTCTGGTGCGTGTTTCTTTTCCTCTTTGCTCTCTGGATGTAAAATCCCTTTAAGTTCTCTCAAATCTTTTTCTATAGTATCTAGCCTTGTGATGATGCTATCGAGCTTTTCTATAACCATCTCCGAGGTTAACCTCTTTTTTGGAATAATTTCTTTCTTACGTCTCATTAATTGTTTTTTCATTCAAATTACCTTTTCTTGTTACTAAATCACATCCTTGTTTTATAATATTGCAAACTGCATGCCACAAGATTCAATATATAACTTCTTTAAATACCAACAAATTCTAACGACAAATTTATTATTAAACGAGGTATACATGTAAGAATTTAAGACATCTGACAACATCCTGTACCATAATGTTTCAATGAATATAGATAATCTATATAAATTTTTGTGGCATAATACTTGCTTAAATATTTAAATAATAATTAATCGCTAAACTAACTAGGGTTGAGCAAAGGGTGAATGAGAAATAAGTGTATTGGTTAGGCTTATTCTAGTTTTAATAAGTATGTTTAACTGGGAAAGAAGCTTAAGCAACTTATGTACGAGCAGCAAATCAAGTTTAATTCTAGGAGAAGGGGGTGAATTATGGGAAAAATCTTATTAGTAGACGATGAACCAAATATAAGGCTTTTGTACAAAGAGTTATTGAACGATGAAGGTTACGAAGTTTTAGAAGCTGAAACAGGAAAAGCGTCTTTTGATATACTACGACGTGAGCCAATTGACCTTGTTGTGTTAGATATAAAGCTTAGATTAGAAAGTGGTCTTGATGTACTTCAAAATTTGACGAAAGAATTTCCTAGTCTTCCTGTTATACTTTGTTCAGCTTATGCATCCTTCCAGGACGATTATATATCTTGGCTTGCAGAGGCATATATTGTAAAATCAAGTGATACTGAGGAATTATTGAAAGTGATAAAAAAGATTCTAAACAAAAAGAGAAAGACCGAGGGCAATACACCCGTGACAGAGGCTGAAATGAAACAAGAAGAAGACTTACAAATAGTTTCTACAAACCATTTAATGAAATCGACATAGGTAACGGAAATATCAAGTAATTACTATGAAGGATAACCTATATCGGAACTGATTCAGTTACATGTGAGAAAGGGATAAGGATCATTTCTCCCATTCGACTTATCTAAGTCAATTGAGAAATCCAATCTACTATAGCTTTTATAATCTCATCCGGATTTTCCATGCAATCATGCATAGCTTTCGGTATGTATTTCACTGTTACATTAGAATTCCCAGCCTCACGAACCAGATTTGCTAGTTCTTTAGACTCCCACGGCTCAAGTATGTCGTCATTTTCTCCTTGAAGAAAAAGGATTGGAGCTTTAATTTTTGATATTAACTTGTATGCTATAGCATTATGAGCCTCTGGTCCTCTCATAAACCACCAGGTTTTGTATGTAAAGATTTCAATGTGAAACGGGTTGAACGTAGGTCCCCAGGCTCGATAAACTATAAAGATTTGATCCTTGGAACTCTTATAAGGATCTGGCTCTAAGATCTCTTTGGCTTTCCTGTATACCTCATCATAGGACGGCTCGCTATTCCACTTGTCCCAACGTTTTTTTTGAGCCTCTGGAAGAGAAAAAGCACATCCCTCAAGGATTAAGCCATGAATACAAGGGTCGGATTTTTTTGAGGCATAATAGGCGACTAGGTTTGCTCCTAAACTATATCCCAGGATAAAGATTTTACTGAAGCCTTCTTTTTTGAGTAAATCTAGAGATGCATCTATATCATTTATAATGTCATCGAATATACCCACTCCCATTATCTGCCCCATAAAGGCCATTCGGGTGTTAACGGAAAAGGAATTAATTCCGTGCTCTAGGAGGGCTTGTGGAAGCAGCCTGGGGGTGCCTCGGGCAAGAAAATGTCCAAGCACGCCGTGGATATATAAGATTATAGGTGTGTTTATTATATCTTCCTTATTATCGGAACTACTTAAAAGTAGGAGAGCATCAAGTTGAAAGCTGTCCTTAGTTTGAAAACTTATAAGATTTTTGCGGATCATAATTTAGATTTTAGGAAACGCAGGTCTACTTTTGGAATCTTCTATCAAGCCATTTTATTATTATATCTCCTAGTTCATCTTCCTTCATTTCCAAGGCGTGACCTGTATTCAGATAAAAGGCTGATACATCTTTATTGCCTGCATCAAGAGAAATCTGAGCTAATTCAAAAGTCTCAATTGGGTCTATTACATCATCGTGCCAACCCTGAGTAAGAAGAATTGGAATCTTTATTTTTTCTATTTGTTTATATGCCGTTGCGCCATCGGCCTCAGGTCCTGCAAGGAACCACCATGTCTTGTAAGTGTAGATTTCGGTATGTTCTGGTCTGTATGTATCTCCTCGCGCCTTATAGATCAAAATGGTGCGGTCTTCAGATGCGTTGTATGGGGCTGGCTTAAGAAACTCTTTTGCCCTTTTATAAACCTCCTCGTAGGAAGGTTCGCTTTTCCATCTATCCCATCGGCGACGAATCGAGTCGGGCATTGAACGGGGAGTTGCAAGGGCGATCACACCTTTTAAGCTTGGATAGGAAGATGGGTCATTTCGCAAAGCCGCGTATCTGAGTACTATACATCCGCCCAGGCTATAACCTGATAGGATAATCTTCTTATAACCTAATTCCTTTAGAAATACTATAGCCGTATCTATTTGAGGCACAGTGTCTTCGAGTATTCCAAACCCGAAAAACAGGCTGAAATTCGCCATGCGTGTATTTATAGCTAGCGAAGAATAACCTGCTTTTGCTAGGATCGGAGGTAAAAAACGCTGACTTCCATCTAAAAAGTTTCCTAAGAAACCATGTACATGAATAACAATTGGCTCTTTTTCAGATTGATCACTTTGAGCTGTAGTATGGTAAAAAAGAGCATCTATTTTACTTTTGCCAAAGGGAATAGATATAAGTTCTTGCTCCATAAATTTCACTTTCATCTAAGTACCCCTACTAGATTATTATAAAAAGAGTTAGAGATCTATTTCAGAATGTTACTTCAATCTCTTTATCCTCTTCTTGAATATCCACCTGCTGTGTTCCTTTATGTGTATCTATGTAAACCACGCCAGGTAGCTTTAGTATTTTAGAACTTAGTTTTAATTTTAATCTTTTTATATTTTCAATTGTGAGTTTAAGCCGGTTATTCTCATTAATGTTAGCTTCGATCTTGATTGGATGTTCTATTTGAAAAGGTGAGAAATCTAGCCAGAATATACTGTTTTTTAAAAAACCGTTAGGGGCTGTGTAGTTAATACTCTTGGGAAACCTATTCCTTTTAAATCTCCTAAACCAATCAAAGACCCTAGGTAAATCCTCATCTACCATATACCATGTGTGACCGTGTTCTGGGTAGGAGTTAAGCTCAGTTGGCGCTCCAAGCTTTTTTACTATCTCATGGAGTGTAAGTGCTTCATCAAATGGTATGGCTTCATCTCCACCGCCATGAGAAATATATAGGGGAAGATCTTTCAAGTTTTTTAACATCCTGTGAGGATAAGGCAGTCTATCTAAAAATTGTTCCAGTTCATCCCTGGTTATCCTTTCTATTGTCTCTTTATAAAACCTGAGGCGATAAGGTCCAAATACTACCGCCGACGCTGCAATTAGATCCGGATAATACAAGGAAACAAGTAGAGCCTCCAATCCTCCATATGACATTCCGGTAACGTACACGCGGTCTTCATTTATCGTGAAGCTTTGCTTGATAAATCCTAGAAGCTCTGGAAATACGTCTAATTTACCCTGACGAATGTACTGACCACCTAGGTAGACTGAAGGAATTATTGCAAGGTATCTGTTTTCTCTGACATAAATATGAAGTTCCTGAGACTTTATATAGTTATTTAGGCATATTATGACTGGAAGTTTCTCGCCTTCTTCATATTGGGGTGAGATGTAATGAAATTCAAACCTCTGTTTGTACCTTGAAGAAAAATACGAGCCGTTGTAAATCTGTCGTCCTTCCAGCGTAAATTTATCCCGCTCAGGATGCCCCTTTGGCAGAATATCTCCACTTGATCCAAGATAAATAACTGAATTAGCACCGCCTGCGACATCTGGATTTAGATCCTCATTATTTGGGTCATTTACCCAGTTCCCGTCAACAATGTATTTGTAATCGTAGGACCTATTTGGTTTTAGTTCTACAATGATACGCCATACGTCATCCTTTCCTTTTATTAAAGGGGTGTATCTCTTTTTCCATCCATTAAAATCCCCTGCAAGGAAAATCTCTTTATCTGAGGGTGCATAGTAACTAAAAAGTAGCCCTTCTTTAACACGGACTGGTTTCGTTGCCCACCAACCCTCATATTGTTTAACTAAATCCAGCAATTGCTCATGGTCCTTCTTTTTTATCTAAAATTTCTTTCTATTCTTCTATCACTTTGTCCATTCTTCGTGCCTTACTACCAGCACCGGACAAGGAGATGAGAAAATTACTTTGTGGCTAGTAGTACCTATAGCCATTTGACCGGTCTCGGTTTTAAGCCCGTGAGAGCCCATAACTATCAAGTCAATATTTTTTTCTTTTGCAAATGTATTAATAACGCGCCAGCGTGGTCCTATAATTATATTCGTCTTGGCTTGAACCCCTTTTTTCTCGAAAGTCTCTCTCTCTTCTTCTATCTTTTTCTCCATCTGTTTTTCGAGTTCCTTATAAAATTTTTTGATTTCCTCATCTATCCCAGGATACTCCAAGGGTTCTATAGCATGGATTATATATATACTAGCCTCAAGCTTCTCTCCTAAATAAAGGGTGTATTCTCTTGCCTTTTCTGAATACACTGAAAAATCGGTAGGGAAAAGTATTCTTTTTATTTTCATCTTTTTATCTCCTTCGCTTTACATTTTTTTATATAGTTTATCTTATCACACATTCTAATTTTGAAAGAATGATTTCACTTAAATTCCTTTCACTAATAACTGTGTTTCTACTTAGTCCAAATGCCGATCAATTAACCCAGCATTTTCGCAGGATACATCACATATCCGCCTTTACCTTTAAGGTTTTATGGCTACTTTGATGACTCCATCGAGTTGATTCGAAAATATTCTATAGGCTTCTTCTATTTCATCTAATGAAAACCTATGGGTAATGAGTTGTCTCAAATTAACTCTTTCACTTTTCACCAAATCAATCAGCCTTCTCATCCTTTCCTTTCCGCCGGGGCATAATGTAGAGACAACCCTCTTGTCCGCGATACCATAACCAAAATCCTGAAGAGGAATGCCGATAGTTCCGAGTTGCGCAGGATAAACGCCGAGACTTGATATTGCTCCTCCGACGCGCGTGCACTTTACACAATTCTCAAAGCTCTCCTGAAGGCCTATCGCTTCAATCGCAACATCCACTCCTCTTCCGTTTGTAATCTTTATGATCTCTTTAACCGGGTCCACCTTTTTAAAATCCAGCGTAATATCCGCCCCCATCTGCTTTGACATCTTCATTCTTGCGGGAATGGTATCAACCGTGATGATTAAAGCGGCGCCTTTGAGTTTAGCTCCCGCAGTGGCGCTAAGCCCAATCGGTCCCTGCCCAAATACGGCGACGGTATCCCCAACTTGAATATTTGCGCTTTCGGCTCCCGAGAGACCCGTTGAGAAGATGTCCGTTGTAAAAAGCACGTCCTCGTCTGAAAGCTCATCTGGAATCCTAGTTAAATTCGCCATGGCGTTTGGAATCTTTACGTAATCCGCCTGACAGCCATCAATTGTGTTTCCCATCTTCCATCCGCCCAAAAACCCTCCGCACTGAGACCAGTTTGCAGAAAGGCAGTATCCGCACTGACCGCAGGGAGTAATGGCGTTAATCGCCACGCGCTCTCCATTTTTATAGCCGGTAACACCCTCGCCGAGTTCATGAACGATCCCGATCGGTTCGTGTCCTATGATTTGACCAACTCTCACAGGATATTCCGCTTTCATTATGTGAACATCCGTAGCGCAAATCGTAGTGAGTGTCACTTTAACCACTGCCTCGCCGGAACCTGCTTTTGGAACTGGACGGTCTTCAAGACCTATTTTATTAGCGCCCTTAAATACGTTTGCCCTCATCTTCATTTTGACACCTCCTACAAAGTAATTTCTCTACTTTCTAATGAGCAATATTTATGCCAGACCAAGATTTAATGACTTTACTTATGATTCTGATATGAAATTTAAGTTCATTATAAGAGGCTTGATAGATAATTGCTAGGTTTTTAAGACAAAATACAAGTATGGTGATAATAAATCATTATCTCTAGGGCTTAATTGTTAATACAGGGCATGGGGACTCACTTATAACCTTTTCGGCTGTACTCCCTAACATAAATCTAACAAGGCCCTTTCTTCCGTGTGTTGTCATTATTATAAGATCGATCCCATTTTCCTCTGCAAAATTTACAATTCCGAACCACGCCCTCAGGTATAAGGTCACCATTTCTTGTATGTTAATCCCTTTTGTCTTTTCTTTGGGAATCTTATTTAAGTAAGACCGCAATTCTTTTAGAGCCAGAACGCGCAGTTCCTCTATTATTTTACTTGTTGAAATCTCATAGCTGTGATGAAGCTCTAATGTATGAAGAAGGTATATTGTTGAATTGAATCTATTAGCTATATCAATGGCAAAGTCTAATGAAATTGAGGTAAGCTCTGATAAGTCTGTAGGAACAAGTATCTTCTTTATATCAATTTTATCTCCCTTCTTATGTCTTACAGCTAAAACAGGTGCATTTGCCATCCTTAATACCTTATTTGTATTACTTCCAAGAAGAATTCTATCTTTAAGCCCTAACCCTCGCTTTCCCATCGCAATTAAATCTACTTTTTCTTCCTTAGCTACCCTTAGAATCTCTTTATGCGGTATTCCGGTCTCAATACATACGTCCAACTTTGTATCTTTTAGTTCAAGTTGTTTTAATGCCTTATTGATTCTGTTATATTCTTTTTTCTCTAGTAATGCCTGAATTGAGAACAACTCTTTTTTTACATCCACCGGTACCTTCAATCTTTCTATATCAACGGGCTGGACAACGCTTAAACCGACTATCTCAGATCCGTACTTACTTGCGAGCAACTCAACATATTTTAAAGCCATATCAGATTCCATTGAACCATCGGATGCCCATAGAATTTTGTTTATTTCCATTGAAACCCCCTTAACTAAAAGAGTTTATCACCATTTTCACTCCTTAAAAAACATAGAATGCACTCAGGTGATTAAATAACATTGGCAAATTCCATACCATAAAAATTTTTCACCATATGTCAATATTTCTATGACCCTCAGTTAACAGGATTTTGTCAGAATATCTGACATCTGACAACAATTAAAGCCATTGTGACCGAATAAGCTTGATAAAATCCCTGAGTTGATGATGGCATGGATTTTGCTAATTCTAAAAATAAAGAGATGATTATATACCCAAGGGAATTAATACTAAAGGATAAAACAAAAATAATAATCAGACCTCTTGAGGAGGATGATATAGAGGGTTTATTCAATTTCTTCGGCAAAATACCAAGGTCTGATCTTATAATTTTTAAAGACGATGTAGGTAAACTGGAAACCGTTGAAAGCTGGTTTACAAGCTCTAAGTATAGTAAGGTTTTTCAATTAATAGCTTTAAATGGCAAAGAGATTATAGGGAAGGGTACACTTCATAAAGAGGGTATTTATTGGAGATCCTCTACAGAGATTAAATTAATTGTAGATCCAGAGCATAGGGGAAAAGGGCTTGGTCTTCAAATGTTTAAGATCCTTTTAGCAGAGGGCCTAAATCACAACTTTGAAAAGGTCGTAGTGCGATTTACAAATGATAATAAGAGTTTTGTAAGAATCTTAGACCACTTTGGTTTTAAACCTGAAGCTGTACTTACTTGTTATATAAAGGATGAGCAGGCCGAGATAAGGAAAGACCTTGTAATTGCATCGTATAATCTTAAGGATTGGGCAAGAAGGTTTGAATTTTATAGCCTGATTTATAGTGAGAAATAACCAATTGTCATTATGTTTACCTTGTAAGCCAAATAACCGAATGCTAAACTCATAAAAGAGACTGAAGAACCTTGGCTCAATTGAGATGCAGATTTTCTATAGGCAGAAAGTGATTAGAAGGCTTCTACAGTCTACAAGAAAACCTCGCAAGGAGCCAAAAGATAGCTCTTTAAGAGATACTAGATGCAAGATAAGGGTAAGACAAAGAAACAACTCATCAACGAACCTATAGAAATGCATCAAAGTTCTGAATCTAAAATCGACATAGATCTGGAAAAGGGAAATTTTCGCTTAGTCGTAGAGTTGGTTCCTAACGCCATATTGATGGTGAATCAGAAGGGTGAAATCATTCTTGTCAACTCCCAGGCGGAGAAGCTGTTCGGTTACAATAGGGAAGAGCTAATCGGACAGAGTGTAGAGATTCTGGTGCCTGACCGTTTTCGAAGCAAGCATTCTGAGTACAGTAAAAGCTTCTTTGTTAACCCCCAAGCCAGGCTAATCGGAATGGGTCGAGACCTCTTTGCTCTACGAAAGGATGGAAGTGAGCTTCACGTTGAGATTGGTCTCAACCCAATCAAAACGGAAGAGGGAGTGCTAGTCCTAGCTGCTATCGTGGATATAACTGAGCGCAAGCTTGCAGAGGAGATGCTTCGTGAAAGCGAGGAAAGGCTTCAGGCTGTAATGGATAATACCACTGATGCAATTATGGTTTATGATGAAGATGGCATGGTAATTGCAATGAATAAAGAGGCAGAAAGGTTATTTTGTAGCAATAATAAAACGGGACTTAAAAACATATGGGATGTTATACCGCTAGAAAACCGAGCCGATTTCTCTAATATCCTTAAGAGTGTGAAAGAGGGGAGCAGATTATTAGATTACGAGATAGAAAAAATAATAGATAATGGAGAGAGAATCCCTGTAGGTATAGGGTTAGTATATATGACTGATGGAAGTGGAATGTTTATTGAAACGATAAGGGATATAAGGGAAAGAATTAAACTTAGGAATAAAATAGTAGAAATTGAAAAAGCTCAGGTTATTGGAAAGATGGCGGAAGGTATTGCTCATCATATGGGAACTCCTCTTGCATCTATGCTTCTAAGGGTTCAGATGCTTAAAGAAGACATTAACGGAATTCCAGAGTATAAAAAGTTTATGGAAAGGCTTGATTCAATTGAAAAGCAGATTTTCTATGCTCAGAGGGTGATGCAGAGGCTTCTTAAGTTTGCAAGCAAACCAGAGAATGTAAAGCGTCCTGAGAAGGTTTTTTATCTTATTGAGGAGGCAGTAGATATAATAAAACCTCTTCTTAGGAAGGAAGGCATTGAGCTTGAGTTATGCCTAGGTGAAGGTGTGAAGGTCTGGGCTGATAGTAACTTACTACTGCTTGTTTTTTCAGACATCATGATGAATGCAGTGGATGCAATGCCTAGCGGTGGAAGGCTTTCGATAACCACTTCTAATGTAAATCCGGATGTGCAGGTACAGATATCTGATACTGGGATAGGAATTCCCAGAGCTGTACTTCCATTTATTTTTGATCCATTTTTTACAACTAAGCCTGCTGGAAAGGGAACAGGTTTGGGTCTTTCCGTAGCTAAGCGGATTATACTAGACCATAATGGGAAGATTAGTATAGAAAGCACAGAGGGTGAGGGAACTAGTGTTTTAATAAGACTTCCGATTTATAGTGAGGAAAGAACACTTGCATAAATGTAATGTGCTTGTTGTTGATGATGATGAAGAATTAGTAAATGCTGTAAAGGAGCTTCTTGAAAGAAAGGGGTATGAGGTGAATACAGCCTTTTCTGGGAAAGAGGCGATTGAGAAGATGTCGTCATTTCCCCAAATTTGTGCTGCTCTATTAGACCTTGTCATGCCTATGATGGATGGTTTTACATTGCTTGATAAGGTTAAAGAAAATCATCCAGAGACAAATGCAATTATTATTACTGGTCATGGTACGGTACCTAATGCCGTAGAAGCGATAAAACGTGGAGCTATGGATTTCATAACCAAGCCGTTTGACAAGGATTTACTATTAAAGAAGCTTGAGGTAATAAAAAAGACACATGAGCTTGAAAACAGGATAACTGAACTTAAAGGGTTGCTTTCTGAGAAGTATGGTTTTGAACAGATCATAAGCAGTTCTCGGGTAATGGGTAGTGTATTTGAGAAAGCTACTGCTGCTGCTCGCACCGATGCCTCTGTGTTTATTGTAGGAGAGACTGGAACAGGAAAGGAGCTTTTAGCAAAGGCTATTCATTTAAAGAGTGATAGAAGTAACCAACCTTTTATTGCAGTAAACTGCGCAGCGATACCTAAGGAGCTAATGGAATCAGAATTATTTGGGTATAAGAAGGGATCATTCACTGGTGCGATGAAGGATCATGATGGGCTTTTTATGGCTGCAAATATGGGCACGATCTTTCTAGATGAAATAGGAGAGATGCCAAGGGATCTCCAAGTAAAAATACTTAGGGTTCTTGAGGAGCACAAGATAAGACCAATAGGGTATACAAGTGAGATACAAGTTAACATAAGGATAATAGCTGCGAGTAATCGTTCTATTGAACAGCTTAAAAATACCTATTTAAGGGAGGACCTCTTCTTTAGACTTGCCGTTGTTGTAATAGAACTCCCACCACTTAGAGAGAGGAGAGAGGATATTCCTTTACTTACACAATACTTTATAACAAAGTTCAACGAGAAGTATTCAAGGAACATAAAAGGGGTAACAGAGGGGGTATTCACATCACTTTATCGCTATCATTTCCCTGGGAATATAAGGGAATTAGAGAATTTGATAGAGGGCATAATAGCTATTTCACCGCCGGAAAAGGAGACAATAACCGAAAAGGACTTAAAGACACAATTACTATGGCAGGAAACAAAGCCTTCGGAACATACGCTTCTTTCCTTAGAGAAGCTCGAGAGGTTTGCCCTAGGGCAGGCGCTTCGCGAATCTAAAGGGAATAAATCGAAAGCGTCTGAGATTCTAGGTATCTCAAGGGATACCCTTTATAGGAAGTTAAAGCAATTTGGGATGGAATAGTAGTTTATTTAGTTGTGCTCACGACAAAGCCTTATTACTAATGGTTTCAAAAGTTTAATCTCGTAATAAACGCTTATTTAGGTTAATTCTCCCAAGTTTAATGATATATTGACAGTAATGTTGAGGGTAGCAGAGAAATAAAGAGATATTTCTGCAAAATTTTCTGACATCTGACATAAAGTAAAACCAAAAGTATATTATAGAATAAGGCATCCGAAGTAAAATATTATAATGCTATAAAGGTTGAGATTACTTGGCATACAAATTGCTAATTATTTTTATAGGATTAAATAAATTAACGGAGGAGTAAATATGCTTGCAAAGAATGTTATGAAAACTGAAGTTGTTACAGTATCGCCATCGGTTCCGATAACAGAGGCTGCTCTATCAATGAGAGAAGAGGATATAGGCGTCCTTGTCGTAGTAGATGATGGAGGAAGGCCTGTAGGAATAATAACAGATAGGGATATTGTGGTTTCAGTCGTAGCCAATAGTGAAAACCCCGTTGAGATTTTAGTTGAAGAGGTAATGACCAAAAAATTAATTGTAGTTCAGGAAGATACAAGTATATTTGAGATACTTAAAATACTCGCAAAGAATAATATAAGAAGGGTGCCTGTGATGAAAAAGGGAAAGCTTGTTGGAATAGTATCGGTAGACGACCTTATTGTTGTTATCACAACGGAGCTTTCTAACCTAGCTTTGGCTTTAAGTGGCACCTCAAAGGTTCTTTGATCAAAAGAAGATGCTTGTAAAAAATTGGATGAGGCAAAATCCAATAATTGTGGAACCCGAGACGGGAGTCAAATCTGCTTTTTTACTTATGTAATTCTCTTAGTTAAAAAACAAGTGAGAAAATTTGCGTCTAAAAAATCACTATTTTGAAATCATATCAGAAGAAGATTTTATTCCTTATAAAAGTCCGCTACAATCCCAATCCTGATGTGATTAAAAGCATCAAGACCAAACCTACTATCACACCCCATGCAGTTTCTTGTCTAGAGCAACTACGGAGACTATCTGGTATCAGTTCGGCAGCGACTAGATAAATCATAGCGCCGCCAGCAAACCCTAATCCAGATGGTAACAGGGGCTTGAATACAGATACTAGAAGAAATGATGGTACAGCAAGGAGCGGTTGCGGCACGCTTGTCAAGATTGCATACCATGCACACCTCCATAGCGATACACCCTTTGCGCGAAGTGGAAGCGTGACAGCCATTCCCTCAGGAATGTTATGAACAGCAATCGCAAGTGCAAGAAGTAGGCCGAATCTCAGCTCACCTGTCGCATAGCCTACACCAATCGCCACTCCTTCAGGAATGCTGTGTATAAACATCGTCACCACAATCAGTACAGCTTGACGCGAGTCTACCGTGTTTAAGTTGGCAATACGCCAGTCGTTATCCTCCATGCGGCTTGCAATCCACGCAACAAAAGCAGCGCCAGCTAGCATTCCCAATACAACTTCCCACACGCTACCTCGACGGAGAGCCTGGTCAGCTAGGCTAAATACTGACGCTGAAATCATCATCCCGCCTGCAACTGCCGACGCTATACCTTGCCACCTTACTGACGGGTGTCGGACAAAGGCAAACGGCAAGGCGCCTAGACCAGTTGCCAGGTCGGTTAGCAGTGCTACAACGAAGACTTGAATAACTATATTGTCCAGCATGACGACGAGAAAATTATAATAACAAACCTCATAAGGACAAAACTAAGAAGAAAAGCTTGCAATCTTCTCCTTATGTATGCAAAAAGACCTAAAACTACTAACTAAACCCACAACAAAAATGTTCATGTTTTCTTCTGAGTAAGTCTAATCAGGTATTTTCTTCCCTCTTCTGCAAGAAAGATAATTGGTGGAAATGCAAGAAGAAAAGCCCAATCTACAGGATCCAGAGAGAATGTATTAAATATTTTTTGAAAGAGAGGGAAATAGACTATTATATTGATTATAACAAGCTCAGCCGCAATGCCAAGCAAAACCGATCGGTTATTTAAAAAACCTATTTTAAATACCGACTCTCTTTCTGTGCGGCAGGCAAAGACATTTCCTATTTGAGTTGCTATAATGCCGGCTAGACACATAGTTGTGGCTTTTAGGTAGATCGGGCCTGATGAAATCAATTCCATACCCGGACGCCACCCGGAGGAATAGTAAATAAAGAAGTACCCCGCCATACAGGCTAGTGCCTCAATTATCCCCAAAAAGCCATAAGCCCGAAGTAGTAAGGGCGGGTCTAATAGCCTTTTCTTTGATGATCTAGGTGGCTGGTTCATTACCCCTGGTTCCGGACTCTCAGCTCCGAGTCCTAGGGCAGGAAGTAAGTCAGTACCAAGATCAACAGCCAATATCTGCATTATGGTAAGAGGTAAAGGAATCTTAAATAAGACAAAAAGAATGAAGGGAATTATTTCAGGAATGTTAGATGCAAAAATATATGTTACAAATTTCTTAATATTTGAATATATTGCCCTTCCTTCCTCAATACCTGCGACAATACTTGCAAAATTATCATCCGTAATAATAATTGTAGCGGACTCTTTTGCAACGTCTGTCCCACGGAGACCCATTGCAATACCTACATGCGCCTTTTTAAGAGCTGGGGCATCGTTAACGCCATCCCCGGTAACAGCCACGATTTCTCCCATATCCTTAAGAGCGTCTACTATCCTCATCTTATGATCGGGAGAAACCCTTGCAAATATAACCCCCTTTCCTCGTAAGGCTTCCTTAAGTTCATCGTCATTCATTTCTGTAAGCTCAGTACCTGTAATGATCCGAGCGTTTTCATCCCTTACAAGACCGATTTTTCTTGCGATAGAGTGTGCAGTAAGACCATAGTCGCCTGTAATCATGATAACTTTTATGCCTGCGGTTTGGCATAAGCTCACTGCTTGAGGAACCTCAGGTCGAGGAGGGTCCATCATCCCAGTAAGTCCCATAAAGGTAAGTTCATGTTCAACCTCACTTGGAGAGTAAATATCTTTTTTCTCTACTTCTCCATAAGCCAGTCCTAAAACCCTTAGTCCCTCACTGGCAAAATTATCGAGGTGTTTTAGAATGCTAGTTTTGATTTCATCTGTTAAAGGCTCCTTCTTGCCATCTACATAAACCGAGTTACAAAGAGAAAGGACCTCACGAGGCGCCCCCTTTACATTAGCCAGAATATTTTCCCCCTCCATTAGATTTATTGTAGACATGCGCTTTCTTACTGAATCAAATGAGAGTTGAAAGATTCTTGGGTTCTTATCCTTTATATCTTTATAGTCAAAGCCTGCTTTCTTGGCAAATACTAGGAGTGCTCCCTCAGTAGGGTCACCAGCAATACTCCAGAATGGTTTTTCATTCGACGGAGCTAGAAGCTCTGCATTATTGCAGGTGACGCCTATCTTAATTAGCGCTTCCATCCCTGACTTTTTTATTTCTTCCCGAGACAGCGGAGAGCCATTATAAAGTATTTGACCACTTGGATCATATCCTGATCCTTCGATTTCAAAAAGACTATTGTTAAACCAAAGCCTTACTACGCTTATCTGGTTTGTAGTAAGAGTGCCAGTCTTGTCAGTACAGATAACAGTTGTGCATCCAAGGGTCTCGACAGATGACAGCCGTCTTATTATTACATGCCTTTTTGCCATTCTCTGCACTGCCATAGCCAGAGCCAAACTTACTGTGGGAAGAAGTCCCTCCGGAACGTTAGCTACAATAATCCCTATCGCAAATATAAAACTCTCGAAAGTTGTAAGATGGACAACGTAACTACCAAGGATAAAGAACAGGATCCCCATACTTATAGCTAAGATACTTACTACCTTTGTTACCTTTATCATCTCCCTCTGAAGCGGGCTTAATTCTTCTTTTATAACTTGAGTTAATCGCGCAATTTTACCTATCTCAGAGTGCATGCCAGTGGCGATAACTATGGCCCTTCCACTGCCTGAAAGAACATTCGTACCCCCAAAAACAAGGTTAGGAATTTCGGTCCAAAGGAAATTCTTTCCATCAAAAACAGGCTCGGAAATCTTATAAACGGGTCTGGATTCACCTGTCAGGGCGGAGTTATCAATCTGCATATCAAAGGCTTCAAATAGTCTTCCGTCAGCCGGCACTTTATCCCCTTCTTCAAGTAGGATTACATCCCCAGGAACTATCTCAGAGGTTAAGATTCTATCCTCTTTACCGTCTCTTAAAACCCGGCTGTAAGATGGAATAAGCCCCCTAAGAGCTTCGATCGCCTTTTCTGCTTTGTATTCCTGCCAGAAGGAAAAAAGAGCGTTTATGAAAATAACGGCTAGTATTGCCCAGGCAAGCTCAGGCAAGTTAGCCATAAAAGCCAGGATTCCGGCTACCCAGAGAAGAATCGCAAGGAGATTGGTCAGATTAGCCGAGATGCGAAGGAGGAGAGGTTTTTTTCTAATTTTCTCAAGTAAATTTGATCCGTACCTCTGGAGTCTTCTTTTTGCCTCTTCCCTAGACAATCCCCTTTCGGTTGTACCGAGTTCTAGTAGAACATCTTCTTTCGAAAGGTTAATATACATGTCCCAACCCATTCTCTCCGCATTGATGATCTCATTGATTAACTTTTCCTTGCTATAACTGGTAATAAGTGCATCGCGCAGTTTTTTATTTTGGAGAAGCCCCTCTGCTTTTGAGAGAATCTGAAGATGGGTTTCGCTTTCTTCTAATGGAGATAAAAGGAGAAATATAACTCGAACTGGTCTCTTATCAGGGGATTCAAAATCTATTCCAGACCTTGATATCGCCAAACAGGCAACTACCTCTTTTATCCCCTCGATTGTAGCATGCGGTATTGCTACTCCGTTTTCAAACGTGGAAGGTGAAACCTTTTCTCTTTCTAAAAGTACGGCGACTATATCATTAGGATTTTTAATCTTCTTGGTCTTGTAAAGAATATCAGCTACTTCGTGTATCGCTTGCGCCTTTTTCTTTGCCTTTAGATCTAGTTCGATTGTATTTTTATCTAATAGTTCAGAGATCTTCATTCTTTCAATACCGGTTTTGATTTTGTCTAAACTCTATTATATGAACTATGATTGTAAAGTATAACGTATGCTTAGATCGCAACTGTTATATAATCGTTATTTATTATTTTTGTTACCTACTCCATATCCACATGCAAAATTAAGACCGAAGAAATAAACGTAGAGATAAACTCATGAACCTGAGGACTGCCCTATTAATATCGGTCGTTTCAGAAAGGTATTTATAAATGAGAATGTAAAGGGGATCACTTTAAATAATGTTTATATCGAACATGGATCACATACGATTGTTTATATAGCTGACACGGATGGCTACAATAATATGGTTACAATAATATTGTGAAATTTCTAGAGCCGGGGATGTTAATGTGTGCCTCATCCATCTCGCCGGGTTCCTCTTTACAAGTTGCTGAAATTTTGAAGAAATAAAGTTATACCAATTGCATATGAAGAGTCCATATGATTCTTCAAAGCAGGCTCAAGATCACCGTTCATGGTTCGACAGGCCTGTCCTGAGACTAGATGAAGGGCTCGCCACGAACGGCGAACCTCAGATACAGTGTTTAAATACCGTTCGCCCGTTCGGCTGAGCTCACGACGAAGTCTGAGCACAGTCGAAGGGTGTGCTTGTCCTCTAAAACCCTTTGTGAAATATAGCCTGTGTAAAACCAATGGTTATTTGAAGAGACATTAGATCAAATATCCTTTCTTTCGAAAATAAAAAGAGCTACTAGTAGTGGAAGTAAAAGCCAAGCAAGGAGGGCTATTGAGGAAATTATCATGCCTGTGAAACTTCCAAGGGTTTTACTGAGCACTGCTCCTGCAGGTCCCACAAGAGCTGCACTACCAAGTGATGTAAGAAGTGTAGTCCTTACAAGATCTGCAGGATTTAAAAACAGAAGTGCAATGATTAGCTCTCCGTAAGATAGGGTTAAACCCACCAAGATAAAATCGTAGATGATCACAAACCAAAACCAGACCATAAAGCTAATCCCGATAGATTTTGCTTTTTCCCCTAAGGTTATTGATACCAGTGAGGCAATTGAGAGAAAAATAAGAGAAAGCAGAATAGAAAGAAAAACAAGTAATAAAAAGTGTGATAGCTCCTTAGAGCCTATGTTTAAAATAAGAATTAGCCCAGCAGAAATAAAGCCAAGAAGAAGAGTTGCTGTTATGGCTATTCCAAGACCGAGATATTTCCCTAATACAGCTTCTTTTCGGCTAATGGGCTGTATTAAGAGCAATTCCCACGATTCTTTAGCTCCTGTAAAACTGTTTGCTCCCATTATGAGAGCCATAAGGGGGACAAGAATTAGAGCAAGGTTCAGTAAGCTCACGGCAGGTTTTAAAAAGGTATTATCCCCGCCACTTACGATTCCAGAATAAGCTACAGTTGAGTCAAGGAGAATAAAAAGAACAGCAAAAAAGAAAAACCATCTGTCTCTTATAGCGTCTAAAAACTCTCTTTTAGCAATGACGTAAACCGATCTCATCTCAGTGTTCATGTCTTTGTTTCCAGTCTATATTGAATAGGGATTTAAACTCCTTGACTTCACCCTTGGTTTTGTCTGCAGTTTCTTTGGTTTTAATTAGGTCTTTAAAGGCTATGATTCCATATCCCATTGGTGTATGAATCCCTTGAGAAAGTGCAAAGTAAGCTTCTTCTCCCTTAATCCAGGTTGCGCTATCAAAGTCCATCACCCAAAAGTGAGCCTTATCGAGACTCAAATCATTGGATTGAGCATAAGCCAGCATGCACCCAATATCGTCAAATTTGTGAACTTTTCTTTTTGTAACAATCTCAGCCGAGTAGTGAAAATCATCTATCATCATCCGACAGTATTCACACATGTCCGTTCCCTTGTTGATAGAAACAGGAGAATTTTCGGATTGACAGCTAATAATTAACAAAAATAAAAAGATTGCTATCCTAATACCAATTCGATTTTTCAAAAGGGTACAACCCAGCCTGTCATTGCGAGAAGCGAAGCGACGAAGCAATCTCAAAATAAGGGATTGCTTCGCTAAAGCTCGAAATGACAACTTTCTTTTGAATGCGCTGCTATTTAATAGAATTTGTATAAGTATCGGAATCACCCTCCGTGTATTTGATAAAGATTTCTTCAAGTGATGAGTCTTCTGTCCATAAGTCCATAACGTTGAACCCATTTTCCACGAGAGTTTTAATCACCTTTGATTTATCCTCCGGAGTGATAAAGAACCTGAGTCTATTTCCATTAATTGTAGCGTTCTTTGCTCCTAAGTCCTCGACAAGACTGAGTGCCTGTGAACTCAGATTTTCGATTACTACTTCAAGTATTGATCCCATTTTAAGCCTGGTCCTTAGGCCCCCTAATGTATCAAGTGCCACAACCTTTCCTCGAACGAGTATAGCAATTCTGTCGGCTAGTTCCTCTATGTAACTGAGGATATGGGATGAGAGGAGAATCGTTTTCCCCTTACTTTTCTCTTCCCTGATAAGCTTTTTAAAAGCTATTCTTCCCTCAGGATCTAAACTGATTGTAGGTTCATCAAGGATAAGGATTGGAGGGTCAGAAATAATCGCCTGGGCAAGGGCAAGCCTCTGAAGCATTCCACCTGATAAGGCTCCGACTTTTTTATTTCTCTGTTCAAGAATTCCTACAGCACTGAGGGCATTTTCCAAATTGTTATTATTTACCCCTCTAAGAGAGGCATAAAATTCAATAACTTCAAGCACGCTTAAGTTCTCATGAAAAGAGATTCTCTGGGGAAGGTATCCGATTCTCTTTTTTATCTCTTTTGGATTTTTACTAACCTCAATATTATCAACTGTGATTTTTCCACCACTTGGATGTACTAACCCAACAATAGTGTTGAGAAGAGTGGTTTTACCTGCACCATTTGGACCGACTATGGCAAAGGTCTCAGCCTTTTCGATATCGAGAGAAACTCCTAGAAGTGCTTTTATATTTCCATAATCCTTAGTAAGATTTTCTATTTTAATCATTTTGAATCTTCTTCAATTTGAACGGGATTCATTAACGGATATGGGTCGTTTAACTCCACAGGATTTAACACAGGAAGAACCCTTTCTGCAAACTCAAGTGCTTTTAACCCTGGACTTTCTAAAAAAACTGTAAGGTCGGGATATCGTTTCATAAGGTATGATAGAAGCTTTACCGGCTTGTATGGAATGTCTCCTATTCCATCTCCATTTAAATCATATCCATTATATCCCTTGTAGTCGCTCCAGTAATTTCCCGTTGAGTTTTTAAAAAACCGGTTTGTTGTGCGGTCTGTGTCCGTCATCACCTGATATGTATTATCTAAAAAGTTATTGGCATATAGAACGTTATCATTGGAGCTAGAGAATAGATCAATTGCCCAGCCGTTTTGTGAGAAGATATTCTTAGTAAAAACATTTCTATTTGCGTCATCCATAAAAATCCCTACAGTGTTATTAGCGATTAAATTTTCTTCAGTAATGCTATCGGTTAGAGATTTAAGAAGCATTCCGAAACCGTTTGGACCTAGGTTATCTTTGAAAGTATTTCCTCTAAGAATGATGTTCTTAGAATACATAAGTGCGCTTCCTGTTCCATTTCTCTCAAATGTATTTCCTTCAAATGTGTTTTTATCTGAATACATATAGTGGAGACCGTATCTTACGTTTCTCTCACAGTGGTTATTTCTGATTAAGTTACCTGGTGAGAACTCTACGTATATACCATCCCTATGCTTTCTTATGTGATTTCCTTCTATTGTGTTATTTGGCGACTTCCAGAGATGTACTCCGTTTCCATTTGTTTCTTCCGTTGTGTAATCTGCTCTTCCATAGGATGTGTTATTCCTAATTATGTTATTAGGGGACGAATAAAGATAGACACCGATTATATTATCCTCAAGTTGGTTTTCTTCTATAGTAACCCCTTCTGAATTCATTACCTTTATTCCGCTTTCATCTTTGCGAAGATCAACTCCACTTTCTCGTATAGTGAAACCCTTAATACTGGCTTTATCAGTCTCAATTCTCACAACATCGCCTCTATAATCACCCTCAATAACGGGATTTTCTTCACCAATAAGATGCACGCTTTTATTTATAACTATGTTCTCTTTATAAACTCCGTTTTTAACAACTATTGTATCTCCTTCATTCGAAACCTGGAGAGCTTCTGTAATAGAAGAATAGGTCAGTCCTTTTCCTACGGTGATCTCCCTCGTAAAGGATCTCACTTGGAAGCTAGTGAGGAGAATTAAACATGCGATTAAGATAATCTTTTTTGTCTTGATTCGAGCCATAGTATTATCGGACCAAGGATTGCAGCAAAGCCCACGAGTATAGAACCGGTGCCCGGAAGGCTTATGACTGTAAAATTTGCAAGTCGCTTCCATCCTATAACAGGTGGCATATAAGGATCTATTTTTATGGCTGCTTGGGGACTAAGGTTATGTCCATATTCATATAGCCACCTGTAGAAATCACCGATCATAAAAATCCCAAATAGGATAAATAAAATCCATCCAAGTGTAGCAAAATGCCATTTTCCCACTATTGCTGATAGAAGTGCCAGTATACTAAAGGCAATAATCATGAAAGGAAGCCATCGGAACTCCTTGAATTCATCGGGTCTTATCTCGTGCATCCCTATGTAGTGGTTAAGACCGTTAATTAGCCTGGGAACATTACTTGTCATCCCAGTTTCGGGATTATACTCAGTTAATTTGTTTGCGTATATGGACATCTTTATACCTTTTGGATACTGAGGAGCCACTAGTGTTATAGTCCAGACGGGGAGAAATATCCCCGGGATAATTAACAGGGCTGCGGCAAGAATAAGGATTCGCACTCGCTTTGATAAGCTAATGGGAATCTCATAACTTTTGCCTGTGCGATTATCTATAATAGTTAAGGTGTCTTTAGCCATGTCATATCTCCTTTACCTGAGAGAACAAGAGTCATTTTTATAATACCTACTACAATTAGAAAATCGAGAGAGGAGAAGGACAAAAAGACTACCTCCTCTCTTTTTCCAACTAGTTTTTTATTTGGAGCCCTTAGGAACTACCTCATATACCCTTTATTGTAGAGGATTGAGAAAGGAGAGGGACAAAGAGATTGTCACCCCTCCTTTCTCACATCGGTTTTTTATTTGGAGCCTTTAGAGGCTACCTCGATATAACCTTGCATTTCCTGATGAAGTGCTGAGCAGAAGTTTGTGCAATAAAATGGATAGATACCCGGCTTCTCAGCAACCCATTTAACCGTTTTTGTTTCACCAGGCTCAATCTGCATATCTACGTTAGAGAAATTGATTCCGAATCCATGAGTAATATCCACG
>Ga0209618_1000002_pt1 | contig 53352 bp, 133 predicted proteins | sample Rifsed13ft3_FD_184007 | JGI IMG/M metagenome (GOLD analysis project Ga0209618, IMG submission 184007) | Soil microbial communities from Rifle, Colorado, USA - sediment 13ft 3 (SPAdes) (version 2) | ecosystem: Environmental > Terrestrial > Deep subsurface > Rock core/Sediment | place: Rifle... | reverse complement strand
ATCATACTTCCCCGAAGTCACGCCTCGTCACCGCCAAAAATGCCCAAGCTACAATTGCACCAATCAAAAATATTGGTAAAACGAGAATTGCTTGGAATGTACGGTCACGAGATTCAATTGCATGTTGAGCATAAATGTCACCACCATCTGCCTTTGCCTGTGTTTCACTCCAATGCCCTTCTGGATCATTTGAGCTACCAAGCTGATCAATCATTGGTGCAAGTGCTAAAACTGCCATTACAGTTGCGATGATAGAAAGCGTGGCAATAATTATGATAGCTACGGCCGAGTTATTTCCCCACCTTTAGATAATGAAGTTCGTCATGGCATTTTTTACATAAACTAATGCCATTATTTTTGTTAAGTGCAAGTTTTGGATAGAAAATTTTGTAAAATATATGATGTGCGATTACTTTAATTGTACTTCCGCAAACTACACATTCAAATTTATCTCGTATTCTGACTAAAGTTGACCAATTTAATAATCCGATACGAAGTTCTTCTGGATGTAAATTAATTTTTGATGCTAATTTTTGTAATTGAATTTGTGATCTTTTACGTCTTGATTCAATACCAGATGGTGTCAGTGACCATTTCTTATGGTACTGTCGCATTTTTTCTAAATAATCTTCATTGTTCAATAATGATTTAATGTATTCTTGCCCTTTTGGTGACTCTCTGTACTTCTTTGCAATCTCTAAAACTCTTTCAGGATTATTTTTATTCCAGTCTTTTTGAATAATGTAGTTTTGATTACTGCATCTTTCGGCTGTCTTTTGTCTTATTAATTCTCTATGTTTTATTCGGTATGTCTTGCCTTGTTCACAATTATTCCAATTATATGTTGCGATCTTTCCTTTTGGACTTTGATGGAATCTTCGATAAGCATCTAATTGTCTTTGCCTACGTTCTTCTTCTGTAAATGTGAATTTCTCACCTCCTTGGAGAGATTCCTTAGAAATTAAGTTATATAAGATAAGTTGGTGACTCACATTCAATCATTTTTGCTGACTTATTTAAAAGAAAAACTTGTTTTTGTGGGTAATAAAAAAAAGAGAAGTTTGGTTGTTTTACCAACCCTGGATTCTTTTCTACTCTCGTCCTCCTAATGCACCGAATATGGCGAACAATGCAAAGAATAATGCTACTGGAAGAATACCAATAACAGTCCATGCTGTGTCTTTCGCGTTTGCACATTCTGTAGCACCCTGTCCAGTTGGACAGTTGATTGCATCAGATACTTCTGAGAAGATAAGTATTCCAATTAACAATGCTACTGCTGCACCGATAAATGCGAGAATAAAGCCTAATGATAAAACTATGAGATTTCACCACCGAGTGATCGTACCATACAAGAAGCTTGATTGTGGACTTATTTAAAAGAAAATAATTGCCTGTTGTCTGACAAATTATGGATGTAGTAAAATTTTATTATGATTTTATTAAAAAAAAGAGAAATTTGGTTGTGATTAGCAACCGAATTTTTTCTATTGTCTTCCGCCTAAAGCACCGAATATGGCGAACAGTGCAAAGAATAGTGCTACTGGAAGAATACCTATAACAGTCCATGCAGTATCTTTTGCGTTTTGGCACTCTGTGCTACCCTGTCCAGTTGGACAGTTGATTGCGTCAGATACTTCTGAGAAGATAAGTATTCCAATAAGTAATGCTACTGCTGCACCAATGAAGGCTAGAATAAAGCCTAATGATAAAACTAAGTCATTTCACCTCCTTTAAAAGTAAAATGGGTACTAACCGTACTATTTCTACTATGTAGTAAGCCTAGTGATTGTACCATTAAAGAACCTTAAATGTGGACTTATTTAAAAGAAAATTATTGCCCAATGTCCGACAAAAATGAGTATTTTTGGCCTAAAAACTAATCTCTTATAGCACAAAACAAGTTGGTTTGCAATTGGATATTCAGAAAATTGCCAGTTTTGAGATTACAAAAAGACAGACTTTCTATGTAATGCTTGTAATTTTTGCTGGATATATTGTGTTAACCAGCTTTGAATTGTTTCAATCTGAGTGTAGTGGATATAGAAACTGTTTTGATTTTGACAGGCGGATGGCTAGGCTGTATGTGTGGGATTTATCATGGATTAAGGATGATTGGAGGCACTCTGTCCATATGGGATTGCTCGAACTTAGTCAAATTACATTTGGAAATTATAATGTATTGCCATTTGTATCAAGTATTTTGATCCTTGCTGTTACTTACAAACTTGTTTATTCTATTACACAAAAGAGAATTGCAAGCGTTATTGCGGTTCTTGTTACCTTGCAAAGCTCGATCTTCTTCAATTATGATACTTCTGTAACCTATCCTAGCTTCTGGTCTTTGTTTTTTATTCTATCTTTGTACCTTACAAGGACTAAATTTTATGTATTTTCCCCTGTATTTTTTGTATTATCAGTCCTTGCCAAATCAATTACAATATTATTTCTTCCTGCACTTCTGCTCTTTATCTTAATTGATAAGAACTTGAACAAATTAGTTATAATTATTTTATATCTAGCTGTTGTTTTGCTTGGAATCACTGGAATTTATTTAATTGATGATATTGGTAAATCCCTTTTACTGATTGATAGGTTTGATTCTGAACAGTTTTTTATGGGATTTGTTAGCTGGATCTGGAAAGGATTTGCCCACGATCAATTTACTGTTGTATTTTTGATATTTGCTACAACGTTGTTGATTACAAAAAGGATTCGTCAAGGTCTTCCAGCAATTATATTTTGTTATGGGATAATATTTACATCTCCAATCTTGATTGGGATGTCGAGTTATGATGTATGGCCATACAGGTTTGTTCCGTTGATCACTGGAATTTCCTTGCTCATTGGAATTTTAGTTGGCAATTTAGATAAATGGATTGGTAGCTTTAAGTTTAATACGTAAGTTCTATTGTTCTCTTTTTTTCGAGATTTGCTTTGATAAATGTGTTTGCATAGAAGGAAAGTATGTGACTATTTTGAGGATATTTGTTCTTACTGCTTCGGTTATTACTCATGTTGAACGTCCAAGGAATACATAAAGCAGCCAAAAGAATGTGAGAAACCCAATTACTACTGCAAATCCAATCTTAATTTCGTCTGGGAAATCAAGGCCGATTGAATTTCCAAAGTTGTCAAAGCCATCCAAAATGAAACCTCCATCGATAAACCTAACTGCATTATCCAGACTTAGAATGTTAAGTATGCTGTTTTCATTTACAATATCTCCTGGATCACCTGTTTCATTAAGTGGATTGTAAATCTGACCTACTAGCGTATCTGTGTCGTTCTGAATACTTGTACCGTTGATGAACCTAGTACCTGTATCGTTAATATGCTGTGTCGTAAATGCTAGTACCGCGTCAGTGTTTGGCATCCCTTCTGTCTGTGCTTGATCAATTGTTGCCTGAATCATAAACGCTGCAACGTTAAATAGAAGAAAGAAGAAATAAATTTTAACAAATGCCTCTGAAACCATTACACTTCATTCTCCTTTAATTCCATACAAACATCTCCAAGATAAATAACATTGAGGATAAAATTCCCAACATGATCATTACCCATGCCATCCATGAACCAAATGTTTCTCCTGTAATATCGTCCTCTCTTACTACAAAGTTTCGTTCAAGACATGGTACTGAATCAGTACACTCGGTTAGGCCACCTGTTAATTCGCTGGTATAGGCTATTTCATAACCTGCAAAAAGAATCATCGCAAGAGAGAAGAAAATTACTGCCGATAGTGCCTTTAATAGAGCTCCAAACTTAAATGACAGTAGTAGGAATACAAACCCTAGTCCTCCAAGCCCGACAAATAATCCTGCCTCGACCAAAACTAAGATCCCATCACCTCTTTTATCATACTAGATGAACACCAAGGAGTTAATTAAAAGAAAAGTCCAGACCGAACCTAGCCAATCTAGGAGAGGTTTTATGAAGAAAAAGCAACAACTTGGCTGTTGTTGAATACCTGAATTAATATCGCCAGCTCCAAACTGTTCAAACTCGATGACTTGAAACCAAACATCTGATAATTGTTGACCGTCATTTATTACAACATTTACCGTATCCGCATCCATTAGTTCAACTGTATAAGCTTCTTGATCCCATGCACCATTTCCCCCACTTGCTGATCTACCTTGTCCAAGTCCTAAAGGTGTGTGGACTGTTCCTATTGCTATTGAATTTGCAAAAATAACAGGTGTTGGCACAAAATTTACTATACCTGTTTGTTGTACGTTTGCACCTGTTGCAACTGTATCATCAAATTGAAGATATTGAACATTTACAAAGTCTGCTGGAAATGATACCGCTTCCCATCTTATTTGTAAGTCACAAACGTTTGGTGTATTACAAACAGCATCATCTCTGTCAAATTCAAGTTGGTTTAAAGCGTTAACTCTTAATGTAAAAGAGTGTTCATCTGCTTCTGCATCAAGAATACCATTTTGTAACATATGGCTTGCAAAAACTATTGTTCTTGTTCTATCTATTGCAATTGGTGGCGTTATAGTAAGTAATGCTGTTCCATCAGGCATAAATGCAGTTCCACGCTGGACAAAGAAATCGTTATTTGCCAAGTCAATAATTTGGTATCTTACATCTGTTGGGCCACTGTTAGGTGCATCAAATGGTTCATAGCCAAAAGATGTTGAGCTAATTATTCTCATTCTTGCAAATTCTTCCACACCCCAAGTAAGATCAGCGTGGTTAGCTGTCTGACCTAGAAACTGAAAGAAACTTGATGTTGTGTTGACAGCAGTAAATGAATCAGTAAACTCTTGGTTTGCCTGTCCACCTGCAACTGTCATCAAACCTTGTTGGGAAGTCATATCACTGTTACTTGTAAACTCTACGATATAACCAATAAAAGTCAGGGCATCATTGTTTGCTGGTACATTACTACTTCCGTAAAACCTTAATGTTGTTGGATTTATCAGTTCCCAGCTTCGATATACTTCCTTCTCATTTGAATCACCAATGTGTCTTACTGACATGAAGATCATTGTTTTTGTTATGTCGGTTACTGCTGGCGATACAGTATAGTCAAAGTTTTGAACTCCTATGGTTGCTGTGCCACTTACTTTTATTATCTGTAAAATGCTGTTATCTGCATATGCAAGTGGAATTGGAATTAGAAGTAATGAAATTAAAATTATAAATTTATTCAAGGTTCTTCTCCGTTTACTGCTGATAAGACTGTATTAACTACGTTGTTTATGAAAACAGAAATGTTGTTTGAGTTTAAGTAAATTGTTCCATAAAATGCACCAGCGTTTTTCATTTTCTGGGTATTGTCATAAGAACCGTCATTCATTTTTGTGATAATTTGATATGCGTTCAGTCGGTTTACATTTATGTCATTGATTATTGTATCCATGCTGGGTGAATTTACATTAAACAACTCGATAGTTTGTGCAATAATCTGGGAATCTCCCTCGGAAAAACTGTTTGTCGGTGTTGGTTCAATTATAGCACCCTGAATAGTTAATGTTGTGGGATTTGCAGGAGTTGATCCAGCAAAAATATCTGAGGGATTACTGAATCCTCCACCAGATAACTTTGCTTTTAACCTGTAATTGTAAATTGTTTGTGGGGTTAATCCAGTATCATCATAAGAACCAGTAAAACTTGGCAAGGTTGCTACCGTTATAAAATCTGGTCCTACATTTCTTTGGATAATAATTTCTGCAATATCATCGGGGTTTTGAATTTCATTTACCCAACCAAGTCTTAAAGATGTACTGCTTAATGTGTCAACGTTTTGAATTACTGGTGGACTTGATGAAAGTATTTCAAACTCTATCCATGAAACCTGAACCTTATCTCTTGATGATGGGTTGTTTGAGCAACCTACACTGCAACTTGCAGTTAATGTTAGCTCCAAACCTCCGTAGTTAGTAATTAAATCGGCCTGTGCGTTGGTTAATTCCTGTTCAAATAATGTAAATGCGGTTGGAAGTGATCCCTGAGCATGAGTGAAAGTTGCAATTGGTGAAACTCCCTGTCTTAGTGAAATTGTAAATCCAACTTGGTTAGTTCCTTCACCAGCCTCTCTTAATGTATAACGTAAGATATGGCCATCTGACTTGAATGGATCAGAAACATCTGACATTGTATAGAACTGTTGGTCCTGATCTGCATCTCCAAGTCCGATTGACTGGATATAATCTCTATCATCTCTTACTAATTCATCAACACAATTGAATGTAAGTAAATCTGAACATGGTGGTGTACCTATTCCGTTTACCCATCTTAGACTTGGATCTGAGTCAGGTCTTGCAAACTTTGATGGTAGTATTATTACAGTTGTAGTTTGTGATATTTCGTTTGATGGTATACTGTTTCCTGACGATCCAACTGATACTAGCCTATACTTGTAAAGTGAATCTGGAATTAAATTAATGTCATCAAATGATACCGTTCCAACTGGAACGTTACCAACTACTGTAAAACCAAGTCCGTTATCTCTTTCAATGTTATAACTTAGAACTGACGTGGTATCTAGTGGTTGTGTCCAGACTAATCTTAAGGAGGTTGGGCTAAGGACATTTACAGCGTTAAGTGTTGGTGGTGAAACTCCTGTAATTACAGCAAACTCTACCCATGAAACTGCTACTCTTTCCCTCTGGGATGGGCTGTTTCCACAGCCAGTAATACAACTGCCTACTAGGGTTAGCTCAAGATTATTGTAGTTTGTAATTGAATTTGCCTGTGCAGCAGTTAATGTTTGTTGAAATAATGTAAATGAAGTTGGAAGTGATCCCTGTGCATGAGTAAAAGTTGCAATTACTGTTACACCCTGTCTTAAGGTAATTGTAAATCCAACTGGATTAGTTCCCTCATTTCCCTCTCTTAATGTATAACGTAAGATGTGTCCTGTTGACTGTAATGGATCTGCGATGTTTGATAACGTATAGAACTGTGAGTCTGATCCAGCGTTACCTAGTCCTGTAGTTTGAATATAATCTGCGTCATTTCTTATAACTTCATCAACACAGTTGAATGTTAGCAAGTCAGAACATGGTAGTGGGCCAATTCCGTTTACCCACCTTGTAGATGGATCTGAGTCAGGTCTTGCAAAGAGATCACCATATACGTTTTGATTAACAAAAAAAGTTAATGCAAATACAATTGGAATTAGAAATAATTGTTTTTTTAACTCCAAGTCACCCTTGAATCGATATACCATGCGTCACCTGCATGAGTGTCGCTTCCGTTTGCTGTATCCCTAGCAAGTTTGAAAACTACTGTATCGCCAGCAGTTAAACCATGTTGTCCAGTAGTAAATGTAAGTGTTATTTCGTTTATGTCACCTGCTGTATCCAAGGTTGTATCACAACCAGTGATAGTTGTACCCATAGCAACATCATAGGGTTCTGTGTTTGCTCTACCTAGAAACTGGCCTGAGAAACAAACTCCACCTGCTGAGCCAGTAGGAGTTAGGAATCTTATCAGAACATTAACATTTTGTGTGCCATCTGCATCAGTTGGAAATTGATACTGCCAAACCACTTCTTCGGAAGTTGTAGCATCATATTCTAATGCAAGATAATCGAAGTTAGTTCCAGCCTGGGTATCTCGCTGTGGAGTTGAGGAAGCTGGTGTTTGAAGTGTTGCACCACCTGCTGTTAGGATTGCAAATTTTACTCCACTTGTATCAGTTGAGTTAATTACTATATCATTTGCGTTTTGAGTTAGAATAATATTTTGACCAGCAGTTAAACCTCTAAATCTTAGCTGATCACCTACCTGACTTTCAAAAACATCTGTATCTCCACCTAATGAGGTTGCGGTTGTATTTTCACCAGCAGATATAGTTCCAGCAAAATCAATTGTTAATGAATTTGCATCACTTGTTATGTTAATATCTGTGCCTGCAACTAGGCTTTTAAATTCTAATGTTGAAAAAACTGGCCCAGAACAAATGCCAAAACCAGGGCCAATATTTGAACACGTTGTTATTGTACCGTTTGCATCAACTGCAAAAAATACTGTTCTTTCTGTATCATTAGCTGTAATAGTTAAACCAGTTCCGTTGAAAAATACTGTATCATCTGGTGTTAAACAAGTATAGTTTCCCCCTCCGTTTGGAATTATGGTACAAATCGCTTTGTCTACAAATGTTATTGTATCCCCTCTTTGGGGAAAGTCAACATCAAAGAAGATCGGAATGATCATCGCGATTGCAAAGATTACTGTTCCTATGATCAGTACGTTTGTCAGTGATGAACTTGCCACGATTAGTATGAAAAGTGGACTTATTAAAAAGAATTGCCAGCCTCGATCTACATGACCAAGACTGACAAGCGTAAATGAGGTTGAACGCTAGATGTCAATAAACTGTTGACTTATTTAAAAGAAATGTCCTCTTTTTTAAGATAGAACCTTGAAAAGATCAGTATGCCAAGCAATTCCAAGACCTCGACAGTAAATACAATTGAAAAATGAAGTAGATAGCCTTGAGTCATATCGTTTATTGTTCCTATCAAAACTGCGTAAATATCAAACCGAAAGAAGAAAATGTAAACTAGCATTAAAAGTGCTTTTGGAACATCTCTTACATCCACCTTATCGCTTGTCATTATTTCTTCAATTGACTCTGTACCAAGTTTTTCCTTTACCTCAATTTTTTCCATTAGAAATTGTTCGTTAGATAATTCAACTCCATAAATTATTGAGCCAAAGTAAATTAGCGTTATAGCGAGATTTGTATAAACAAAATATTTCCTTTTTCCTTTGTTTATCTTAAAGGTCTGCCTGATAAATGCCCTGCCAAACCAGCCTAGTTTGTTCTTTTTTGCTAGAAATAAGATGGCAAATGAAACTATGGAGATTACTCCAAGACTCCCAAGCCAGTGTGTGTTAATGTAAGTTACAAAAAACAGTCTTATGGGAAGTAAGACGCAGATCATAATTACTGCTATTGACAATGACTCGGCTATTTCTCGTAAAGACTTCATTTTTCATTATGCCAGCAGTTTTTTCCACATGTGGTCATCCCGATTCCAGTACGCCTATCAATATGATTTGTCTTCTTTAGTTTGTTTGAAACATTCTTGTAGTACATTTTTAAGACTTCCCTGTATTCATTCTCAGATAACTTTGGCTTTATTACTTCTTCTAAGAACTTTATTGTAACTGGTGTCAATTATTTTCATGTAAATTACTGAATACGGTTTTTCTGTACTTGTACCAAAGTATAGGAAAGATTAGTGCTATTAAAATATAGAGATGTGATTGATAATATCCAAGAGTTAGTGTTAAAATTACTGGTATGATTATTACAATACTTGTGTAGATTATTGCTGTGATTTTATAATCATTCATGGATTTCGTAATCCTGTAATTCTTTTAAAGTCTTCATAATTCATCTCCGTTCCATTTTGTAATAGAATAATTCTTCCATCATCTAACAAGTTTCCACCTATCCATTCTCCTTTATATTCAACCATGACACCTGAAAAAGTTTCAGGTTTTGCTTGATCAGAATCATCTAGTACCATCATAGTGATTGTTACTGCTACAATTGCAGCCAGTGGGATTAAAATTATTAATTCTTTATTTCTTTTGTTCATTGGGATATGGTGTAAATTTACTACAATTACATTGTAAACAAAACTTTCCCTCATAATGTTCTGAACGATAATGATCACAAGTGCATTGTGTTTCTTTTACCTGTGGTGCTATAATTTGTTGTTTTGGAGGTTGTAAAGCTGGTCCGAATCCTGGTGATTGTGATGTTGGGGAAGGTGGTTGTAATGGTTGTAATACTGGCTGTGATTGAGATGTTGGACTTTGTTTAATCATTGATTCAGTTTGTTTTACCTGTTTCATTAATTTTTCAATGTCAACTTCTTCTTCATCTGTTAATTTGTTATGTAGCCCATCTGATTCATCAATTGGTAAATCAGGCTCAATTACGTCTAAATTCATTTTAGTTTTTATTATATTATGCTGTTCTTTTATTTCATCAATAGTAGTCATGCAACCACATTTACATCCATTGGTATGATCTTTTATGTTGTGGGAACAATCTAAACATAGGTACTCTTTTTGAATCGCTTTTTCTTGCTTTCTTAATTTCTTATCTGGTAATGGGCTGTCACTGTTTACTAGCTTTCTTTTCTTGAAAAATGATGTCTTGGGTGGCTGGGTTGGTTCTGCTGTTGCCTTTAAGAAGGCTTGTTTTTCTTTTTCTAGGTCTTCGAGTCTTTGTTTTATATCGTCATTTTTTGTCATTGATTTTAATTGTTTAACTTGCTCTAAATCTATATCATGTTTCTCGTTATCGGGATGTATTAATTTTTTAAATCCTTGCCAATGCTTTTTGTTTTCTTCTTCATGATAGTATTTTAGGTCGTCCTCTTGCTTCTTTTTTGGTTCAGGTTCATCAATTTTTGTATCAGGTATGTCGATTTTTATATTGAGGTTTATGGTTTCAGGTTCATCGACTTTAGTTAAATCAGCAAATGCTATTTTTAATTCTTCATGTGCCTTCTTCATTCGTTTTAGGTTTTCAATATCAGCATTGAGTAAATCACTTCTTGGTATTCCTACTAAATCCATGAAATACTTGTAGATGCTTTCAGTTTCAGCATCAACTGATGAATAAATGCTAGCACTAGCAGATGAATTTTGTAAATGACGTGAAATTATTAGGAGTTCTTTTTGTAACATATCTGCTTTACCGTTATCGATGGAATCCTTTCTTGCATTTTCATACTCTGACATTTTTTTACTATAGATCATATTTACAGCTTCGTAAGGAATATCTTCTAATTGAATTAAGAGTGATGGTTCTTTATTTTTTGGCCAGTCTTTAGGAAGAAATACTTCTGTGTTTTTCTTTTTCTTTTTAAATAAGCCCAAGGTTAATTTCCTCCATCTTTGAAAATTGCATCCCTTTAAAAGTTATTTTGTTATACTCATGTCGTTTTTTATAGGACTGTACGATCTTGTTGTTATATTGATCGGGATGTAATCTAACTGCACACTGCCCACATAATCCCCAATCTTTCCAACACTTTGCTTTGTCTAGCTTGTTTTTTCTACAATTTTTACAGCCTAGACCTTTACATCTCATTTTTTAAACTCCCTTGTATACGAGCAATTTACACAAACTATAATGAATTTGTGTTTTTTACTTTTTGAAACATGACAAACTTGCTCTGGATCTTTCATCATGCCACTACCTTTACCTCCATCTTATCTCTAAACCTGCGATTGTTTGGCCTGGATTTTAGAGGTCTTCGGCAACAAACACATCTTGTAAGACTGAGATTCTGCCTCGCCAAATCTTTCAAGTCATAATAAACTTCACATGGCTTGCATCGTTTCATACCTGCCCTGTAAATTCCGTATGAACATTCTCTGTTTGAGTTTGGTCCTTGTCTTTTTGCCTTGTATCTATCATGAATTCCCCTACAGGCCATTTACTTTTCGCCTTCCTGTATTATGATTTCTAACTCTCTTTCTTCTTCAATTGGATTAATCACTTTTGATTCATCGTTCTTTTCAATCTCTGTAGTTTCTTGTATTACAGTAATGTCTTCAATTATTGCTGGTAATCGCCATACTAGTTGTACGCCAACTAGTAATATTGCAAGACCTATTGCAATTATCTTTTTTTGTTTTCTGGTTAATTTTGAACCATATTTTGATGCCTTGGATACTATCTTAGAGTAACCATCTGTCAATGGAGAATGTTTACGATATTTTCTAAAGTACCACATGTCCAATTTTTGCCATTGGTCAAACATATATCGGTTAATTCTTTCAAATAATAGAACCTCCAACATTATTATTTTTGGTAGAAAGATTAGTGCAAGAATAAAGGCAAAAAGAAATGGAAAGCCTGTAGCAGATCCCCATAATAAATTCATTAACACAGTTCCTTTGAGATTTGAATTTGACTCCAAATCATCCAGTAGTATTATTGAACCAAGAGAAATTAACAGTCCACCAAATAGCATTAGTATCACACCATGCAACAAAAGATTGTACCAGTTATGGACATTATGCTGGATTGCAAACTTTTTTGTTTCCTTTATTTTTCTTAATCTGTTTAAAATAAAGTCAATCATTCTTTTTTTCTCCTTTCTTTTTTTCCTCGTTTGTTTTTTGCCACTGTGATATTGCCTCTTTGAGAGTCTTGCTAATTGATGTTGGAGGCTTTAGATTTGAATCATAATACATGAGTTTTATTGTTTCATACAAGTAGGTGTATTGAGTAAGTTCAGATTGAATTGTATTAAAGACTTGTAAAATATCCGAAAGATTCTGACTGTTTTCGACCTCGCCTTTTAATTTATCCAGTAGGGAATTCTGTTTTTCTATTATCTTCTTTTGTATTTCCAGTAATTTTTTTGGTACAGATTCAGCATTGATAATCACTTTGGTCGTTAACGGAGTGACTAAAACAGCACCATCGGGTTTTGTGTCTTCTACTACAAATGTTATCCTGTTACCAAAATAGGGAATATAAAATGCTGAGTTTTTAATTACTGGTGAGCCTTCAAGACACTCAGCGATGTACCTTTCCTCAATTGGGGGGGTTACTTCTAATGGTCTTACAGTTATCTGTTCGGCATGTTTGGTTTCGGTTTTTTGAATTATTACAGGTTCTTTTACAATTACATCTAAGTTCTTTCGCATTATTCCATCAATTCTAATTATTTTTTTACTCTCGTCTGCTGGATAAAGCGGTAGAGCTTTTCCTACTGCTTCTTTACCTTTTTTACTTTTTATCAAAATTGTTGTACCTGTATTGAGATGTAATGCGTCCATTGTATCGTAATCTATTCTTGCTATATTACGTCCAACATCTCTTGTATATGCCTCAAATACATTTAGTTCCTTTTCAATTAAAGGCATTATATACCCCCCATTAGTCGTGGTTCAACGCGACTCCAAGCCTTTCTGTTTGGACAATTAATTTTTTCGCCTTTCTTTTTCCCATTAATTTTTCCAGTGCATTTCCAGCTATCGCCATCTCGTTTCATTACATGCCCAGACCGACAATGGCTTTTAACTTTCAATGCCTGCTCTCCAATTTCTTTGCCTGCTCATAATTCTGTAGTAAGATGTCTTCAATTGTCTGTAATTCATATTTTGCTTGCTTTAATTGATTTTGATTTAAAACGAAATGTTTACATTCACACTTTCTGAAAACGCCAGTGTTACAGATACCTTCTGAATGTTTTTCAAATGAATGATTACATTTAACACATAGAAAATCAATAGGTTCTATGTCTTCTTCCTGAATTAAATAACCTAGTATAAGTGAATCTTCAGATTCAGTTTCATCACTCAAACTTCTTTATCTCCTCATCAAGTTTGCCCATTACTCTTTGTTTTGCATTAAACTCGTCCTGAAAAATTGGTTTGTATTGTTTCAATACATTCTCAATGAAGATTAAATCTGTCTTATCCATCATCTTTTTTTTCCTTTTTCAGCCAGTTGTGCCTTCCGTTGTGAAACCTGGAACTTGATCATTTCAAGATGATTGACTTCAACTTGTAAATAGGCCAGTGCTTTTTTCATGTTTACTGCTCGTCTTGAAACATCTACCAGAACTTCATTACATTCTGCATCTGACAGATGACCAATTCCCATAACAAAAAAGATCATTTTCTATACCTCTCTGGTAATGCACTCGGTCTGCTTTTTGAGGAAAATCCCATTATTGAAAATGCTAGAAGATACAGACCGCCAACTACTATTAAATACAATTCAATCATTCTAGTATCTTTCCTCTCTCTACATTTTTTTTCATGGTTTCATATTGTTCGGATGTAAGTTTTACCCTATCTTCAACTGACCAATGATCAGGATTACAGCAATCTTTACAATAGATTTGTGACGTTCCTTCTACTGCAATTCTCCACATTCCTACACTCAATAATGTTACAATTGTTGCTAAGCCAATCCATGCTGCAATCTCTGTAACACTGATAAGGCCAGTTAATAAAATTATAGATGTTGGGATTACAGCTAATCCAATGAAAATTATAATGCCGATAATATCAGGATTCAATTGAACCTCCTAGATTAATTTCCTTTTGTAGCCAGTCTTTACCTAGTATTGGATTCCTTGTCTTGTGAAAAAAGGCTAGTGCTATAGGAAAGGTACAAGCTCCAACAATTACAGTTACGCCAAATGAACTGTCATCGTTTAATGATATACCATATAATACACCGATTGATCCTATTGCTAACATAATTAATCCGATTAAATTTCCAAGTTTCATACTCCTGCCTCCAACTTGAATATGATTACCATTAAAATTGTAATAGCTATTGCACCAATGCAGATTGCAACATTTGCGTCAAACTTCATTTCTTTTCTCCATCAAATGTATACTGCATTGTTGTATCCAACCCACACGTTTTACATTTTGCTGGAAATTCCATTCCGTAGGTTGTATGTTTTATTGATTCTCTTTTCTCTGTCCAATCATGTTTGCCAGTTTCTTGAACAGATTTGCATGGATCACTTTTCCTTTTCTTTTTCCATCCCTTTTCTGCTCTTGTTTTAATTAGCAAAGCTCCACCTATCGCACCAAATACTGATGCAAGAATTGCACCAAATCCTAGAATTCCATCACCACGAATTCCAGGAATTAAATTAATACCTGTTGTAAAATATATTACTGGAAGTAAGACTCCGAAGACTCCTATGATTGACATAATTCTGCCTCCCCAAACTGCTAGTGGCCCATCGATTTCTGTATTCATTCTTTATCCTCATCTACAAATTCTATACATGGGCAGACCTTGTTTTTCTTTGCCTTGATAAACTCCTTTATTAATGAAGGCTTTCTGGGTTTTCTTACAACTTCTTCATACCTTCGTCTTCGATAATATTTGATTCTATCATACAAGTATCCAGCACCAATTACTGCACCAGCTACTCCTGCACCAGCACCAATTCCACCAAAGAATATTGCTAATCCTATCCACCACCACTCAGACAGTCCTGCTAAAACAACTATAAGAATTTGAACAAACGTTGAAATTAAAATCCAAATACCAATTGCTTTAGACAAGTCTTCATGATTTTGAACTAGCCTTGTATGCCAAATTATTGAAACTGGATACATGAATATGCTTAAGACAACTGACCAAAAATATGTGCATAAGCTTATTCTTTTTACATATTTTGGATCACCCCAATCGTTAAAATAACTTCTTCCCCAAACATACAGAACAAGTTTGTAATGCCAGCCTTTGCTAAACTTTAGACAACTATCAATCTGTTCTGTCATTCGGCTCTACCCTGTAGCTCCATTTTTTTTCTTGTTCTTCTAATCCACCAAGTTCTTTTGGACATTTTTAGAACATATTTTTTCTTTCTTTTTGAATATCCCAGATAACAAAAACCTTTTACGTAATCTAAATAATTATTTAGTTGGTTTTGGAATTTTGTTATTGTTTGTTTTTTTGTTAATATTACTTTTGGTTCTTTAATTTTGTATTTGAAACAATCTAAAATATATGGTGATATTAAATCATAAAATCGAAAAACTGATTCTTTCTGGTTTATGTTAATATAATATCCATTCTTTGAATTTGTTAATATTGCTTTTAAACCTAATCGTTTTAATTCGCTAAGCAGATTGCTATTACTTTTTTCATCGAACCCATATGTTGCTAAATGAATAATAGTTACATTTCCTTGTCTTTTTGCCGAACCATCACACATAAACCAATATGCAAGACTTTTTTCATTTAAGGTAAATCTATCAGATACATACTTTTTTCCATTTCCATTTTTATACCACTGTTTTCTAAGATTACCAAAGTAAGTATAATGATATGTTGCTAATTGAACATATTTTGTTGCAAGATTTTCTATAATAAATTCTCGTTCATATGTTATGAATCCTAAACTATTTAAAAAATCTCGGGTTGTTTGAATTAATTCATATCGATCATAACGTTGTGTTAATCTGAAACAGGATTTGCCTGTAATACTTACAGGTGATAAATGTCCATCACTCATTATTATTCCTTGTAATTTATCGAACATGGGTAAAGTTGCTAATCTTTCATCCTCAATTCTTTTAAAAAAGGATCTAAACCCATTTTCTTTTCTGTTATATCTATTCTGACTTGTTATTCTTGATTTAATTATTTGTCTTTTTGTCATTTTTTTCCATTTTTTTTCTATAAGTATAGTTTCCATTAGCGTCCATCTCCTACACCCTTTATTTTATTTCTTTGAAATCGTGACTCTAACTTTTCATAATTCATTTCGATCACCTCGTCAAATGTAAAGCCGATCTGGACTAGAAAATGATTCAAATATCTCAGTAATTTTGCAATTCTTATAGCGTATTCCATCTGTCTTTTATCTAGCCTTCCCCCATGATCACGAAATATCTTTTTAAAATCATTTGAGATTTTTCCAACTTGGACTACCACTCTAAGTAATGTAATCAATGGGTTTTTGCTTTTTTTAATTCCCACTTTAATTTTCATGATCTCAATATAGCTAAATCCTAATGCGTTCATAAAGCGAAATATGTACCAATATACATCTCCGATTTCCAATGCAAGTTTCATCTGTCGCTTTTCTATCTTTTTAAATTTCTCATAATGATCAATTATTTTTTCTATCAATTCTCCCAGCTCGCCAAAATCGCCAAGCAGATAGATTGTTGGTTTGATGTCATCGGGATACATATCCCATTCAGCAATTTTTTCTTCATATTGTTGAATGTTCATCTAAACTTCTCCTGGTGAAATTTTACAAAGTTATCACAAACTAGATGTAATTCTGGATATTTTGACTTATTATGAAACTCCCTTTGGATGTTACATCTTTTACATAAATCCATTCTATACCTGTAAAATATTTTCTGGGCAATCAATAACCCAATTAATAAAGGAACTTGGTATGTTATGACACTAATCGGATCAATTGTTGTAAAAAGTTGGACAAAGAGAACTATCGGGATTGAGGCTAATGCCAGTATTGACCAGAAATGCCTATTTAGAAATGGATGGTTCAATTGTTTTTCCTCTTTGCATTTTCTTCTTTTCTACGTTTTGACTCTCTTACATTTAACACTAACCACAAAATAACTCCGCCTTTAATTGCAAACAAAAATAATTCGGGCATCCATAAATCTTTTGATATTTCAGAAAAGAACATCAAAACTAAAGCAACATCAATGCTGATAATCAGGGCAATTCCAAAAATAATTTTTTTGCCAAAGCCCTTCATCGTAAGTCCTTGCTAGTCCATACTTATAATATCTACGGTTTTGAAATTGCAGCAGCAACCCAAACCATTAAAACTAAACCTGCCATTCCAAGTAAAGTTATTCTTGCCCATTTGTTTTTGAATAATGACATCATTGGTTTTTGAGATTTGTGAGGAGGTGTGTCAACTGGTTTGTCTGGTAATTTTGGTTCTTCTGGTATCTTTGGTTCTTCCATTTAATCACCTTCGTTTACTTTAACCACAAATGTCACTCCGAAATCTTTTCCTGTTACGTCTTCCAATCGATATAAAAGATCACGATAAGCTGTAATTCTTCCATATGCAACAAGACCTTTACCTAATCCTGACTCATAAAGTTCTACTACTGCTTGTAAAATTTGATGTTGAATGTACGCTAGAAATCTTCTTCTTTCATCAAATTCGATTCTTTGAGCTTCTTCTAAGGTGATCGTTTTCGTTTTTGATGATTTACTTGTAGCCCTCACCATTACTTTCACTTGAAATAATGTATTATAAGTATTGTGGAAAGTTATAAGTTTTAGAATACTTTATTAATTCAGATTAATTACACTTGCTGGGTTGAATGTCATTCAGGAATTATCATATGAAAGACCGATCTGCACGATCGGAGAACGATTGGAATATTCCCCCTACACACGTTCCTTGGAACTCCGATTATCCAGATCGTCCGAAACGTCCGAAAGACGAGGGTGGAGATTATGGAGATGGAAATGTCAGCAACTCGGTAGGAATTGGAATTTTAGTTATAGCATTTGCAATTATCTTAATCGTAGGATCATACTGGATGGGAAATCCAATGTGGAATTGGCTTCAATACGACAATCCAATAGTGGACGAAATGATTTTAACCAACACCACAGGGGAATCGCCCTTGGCATTTGAAGGAATGGGTTTTGATTGGAGTTGGGTTGGATACACATTTTTGGCAATTATTGTAGCAATATTTCTCTTATCTGGTATCAAAATAATCAGGCCAACTCACAGGGCTGCAATTGAAACACTTGGTAAATATAGTAGATTTCAAGCGTCTGGTATTACTTGGATTATTCCTATAATTCAAAAGTTATACAAGATTAACATTACTGAACAATTAGTTGATGTTGAAAAACAAGAAACTATTACTTCGGATAACTTAAACGCGGAAGTTGATGCTCAGATTTATTTTAAGGTTAAGGATGATGAATTAAGTTTAAAAAATGCGTTATACAGTGTAAATAATTACCACGATCAGATAGTTCAGCTTGCAAGAACAACACTGAGAAACGTAATTGGTACTAAGGTTTTCAAAGATGTAAACTCTAAAAGAAATGAGCTTAATTCTGATATTCTAGCAATAATTGGAAAACAAACTGAAGGTTGGGGTATTGGTATAGTTCGTTCTGAGTTAAAAGAAATCAAGCCACCAGGAAATGTTCAAGAAACAATGAACCGAGTTATTCAAGCACAGAATACAAAAGATGCTGAAATTGATTTTGCTACTGCTGTTGAAACAAAGGCAGATGGTGAAAAGAGAGCAAGAATCAAAGCATCAGAAGGAATTAAACAATCACAAATATTGGAAGCGGAAGGACAGGCCAAGGCAATAATTACTGTTGCAGAAGCAAATGCAAAACAAATTGAATTAGTTAATACTGCTGCAAAGACTTTCTTTGTTGAAAATGCAGTTCTGTTAAAACAGTTGGAAGTAACACAGGCATCATTACAAAATAATTCAAAGATTATTTTAACAAAAGAGGGAATCAGCCCTACTTTGGTAATTAATGAGTCTGATGCAAAAGTAATTACAACCTCCCCCAAATCAACTACTGCATCATCGTCAAGCACAAATGCACCACCAAGAAAAACTAGATCATCAGAAATGATGTAGATGTACTATGATAACAAGTGCCATCATTTATTTGATGACCTGACTTTTTGTAATCGAAAGAATGGTTATCATCATTCTATTTATTGTAAAAAGCATTTTTTAGATGTAATGGGTGGAACAAAAATGTCTAATACTCAGGTGAAAAGATTGGCTAGAATTAGAAAGACCTACAAATTATTAAAGCAAAAGGGATATGTTTTACACTCCTAAGAAAGATACCAGTATCAAAATTCCAAAGGTTCTAGCCGAAAGGTTTGAAAAGATACGTACCGAGGATGTAGCATGGGAAAGTTATAGAAGCTTTTCCGAATTTTGTTTGTCTAATATTAGAAACGCTGTTAGCAATTATGAGGCTGTAATTAATGAACGAAAAGAAGAAATAGAAATAAAAGGGTATTTTACGAGTATTAAACATGGTTGAATTAGAAAATCAGCTCAAATACCTATGTGTCTGTTGTAGCAAACCTTTGGTTGCCAATAGTTTTTGGGTATGTACTAAATGTGGAAAACCCTGTGAATATAAAATTAAAAATGAAATTGGTAGTAAGTTAAATGAATTAAAGTTGCTTGATATTAAGAGTAAGTGTTGTGATGCTGATGTTACAAATATGCAAAAGACAACATGTTCTGATGAATGTCATGATAAACTAGTTGCTGATATTGAGAAGGTATTTGAAAAATTTAAGAAGGTTGTTGATGATGAAACAGGAATTGCATATAAAGTGCCGACCAAATACATAATAGAAAAAGGATTAAACCAGCAAGAGTTAAAGAATTTCCCAAGGTGGTCTGATTAGAAACACTTGATTGGCACTTTCTGCCGATAGTTGGTTTTGGTCTGATGGTTGTGTTTGTGATATTTGTTGCACCGCGAATCAATAAAGGTTTGAGGAAATGAATGAGAATCTAATAAAATATGCAGTAATATTTTGTATTGTAATAGCCCAAACTATAGCAGTATATGCAGTTACCGATAATGGAACAAAAGTAATCGGTACAGAAAATGCAGTGGTTACAGGAGTTATTTTTGGAATATTATATTTAATCGCATGGATGAAATGTCCAAAAATAAAGCAAACGAAAACTAACTAGATCCAATAATTCTTTTTCTGTTTCTTGTCATGACATGCTTCATACCAATATCAAATAATAGATTACCCCAATACTTACGATGTTTTACACAGTGACAGTCCTTCTCTAATTTATTTAAAATATAACTTTCTAAGCTTCCTGAACCTTCACAGCTAAAGCATTTCATTGTTTCATGTCGTGGATTTGGACCAAAACAAATGTAGGCTGTTACAACTTCTCCTCGTCCATGACACTCAGGACAGCTTGTAGCTGAAAAAGCTGAGAACATAGCTTTGGAATAATGTTCAAGTTTATAGGATTTTTGGTTGATCTATTAAAACCGAAAGAGCTTTTAATGGGATTATCTAAGATAAGAAAATGCTTGTTGAAGACGTTAAATTAGATCAGTATCAATATGTTAATACCAGATTTAAAATAATTGCTGATCTTTGGCTTTGTGGTCCAACTTCTAAAGATGCGAATGGAGTGAAATTTGATGGAGCTTATCCAGCAGGATTTCTATCTAACTGGAAAACAGCTTTTGCAAATTATATCCCTCTTAACCCAAAAATCATTCATGTTTGTGCAGGACGTGTACCTAAATCAGAAGGCATGACTTTGGATATTGATCCAAAATATAACCCAGATTATCTCTGTAATGCAGAAACCATGAGGTATGGTTCTTTAATGGAAGGCGAAAAAATTGTTCCTTCAGATACTTTTGATTGGGCATTAGCAGATCCACCTTATAATGATGAGGCAGCAGAAAAATATTATTCTAAAAAATTACTTAATAAATCAAAGATGTTGCGACAGATGATTCGTGTTGTTAAGGTAGGTGGGTTTGTTGGAATATTAGACCAAACTATGCCACAAGGACCACCTCATAATGTAAAATGTGTGGCAAGAATTGGAGTTACAAGTGTTCCGAATCTTGATATGCGTATCCTGACAGTCTTCAGAAAAGAATCAAAATAAATCTTTATTACAATCGGGTTTATTCTAAAACCAATGAGGATTGACACAAATTCTTGGCACTACAGATTGAATCATAGGTTCTATGATTCTAATGTACCGCAACGTCTTTGTCCTTACTTCTGGGCAACAGTTCTTTCTGTTTCAGTTCTAAGTTGGATGTATCTCATATTCCAATTGATTGAACGACAGAACTTCTCACTACCTACATTCAATTTTGGAATGTTCAAATTCCTTGAAAGACATTCCAAGGCAGTAGTATACACATTGTATGGTGGATTAATTGCAGGTGGATTATTTCAAGTTCTTAATGGTTTGCCTGGTGGAATTGTTATGATTATGGTAGGTGGAGTTGGTGCATTTTTCTACAAGTTTGGTAATAAAATATTACCAGCAGGACACTATAATCCACCGAAACTTGTTATGAAAAAACAACCATCCATTGTCGCTGAATATCTAAAAGCAAACCATTCAAGAGTATGTCCACACTTGGAATTCATTGACATGAACAAAGAAGATTTTGACAACAAGGTACGACAACTTGATGTAATTCGTAGTGTTAGAACTTCATTAAATGAAGCTGTTGAGAAAGTAGAGAAATCAAAATTAGAGAAATCCCAATTGAAGTTGGATTAATTCCACTTCAGATTTTTTTTAAAACTATGAATTAGATGACTTGTTAATGGACCTTGTTGTGTGAGTAAATCACAGAATGGACACTTTTGTGGTTTTGGGATGCTATTATTACAATCACATGCACAATGAAATCTGTATCCTTTACCGCCATATGTTATATGAATTTCCTTTTTACATGATCTGATTGTTTGGTCTTTCCTTAAATCATGTATTCCTCGCAAACACTTTTGGCAGTGATAAGGCTTTGAAGAATCAAAAGTTTTGTATTCGATGTAAAAAGATGATTGTGGAATTTTTCTATAGATTGCACTTAAAGTGTCAAGTTCTTTTAATAGTATTTTGATTTCTTCCGTAAGGAAATAATGTTTTCTTTCGTCATAAGTTTGAGTGACTTGGCCACTAAGATTACCAAAGTGAGGACTGTATCGTCCACGTTTAATGAATCGTATTACTTTAAGTAATTCACTTCTAAGCAATTCATAACGACTTGATAATTCCTGCTGTTTCTCAAACTGTTTTAACGCTATATCAGTTGAACATGTCTGCTTGTAAATTCCATGTATGAATAAGTAGTGAGGATAAAGTTGTTCATCGCTTTCAAATTTCTCTGGACATATAACACAATTGAATTGTAAAGCATTATTCATAATCATCGAATTACTTGAAACTCAAATGGTTTCTTTTTATGTTTTTTGATATGAGAACTCATTATCTTAAATTCTGTTTTGCATTTATAACAGAAAAATTTACTTGAAAGATAACTTTCTATATCTATTAAATCAAATCTTAATGCGTACCCACATTTGGTACATTTCAAAGCTTTTGTCAGGTCTTTAGTAAACCGAAAATCGTGGTCACATTCCCATTTTTCAAGGGGTTTATACTTTCTTGGAACTAGTTTTTGACAACCAAAAGGATCTTTCCTAAAATTAAATATATGATACCAAAGCCCTTTAAGATATGGCTGTCTAATTTCTTGTTGACAAGTATCACAGGTAAAATCAAAACGTTCTTCCTGTCTTTCAATATCTGAGAAGTTTGGCCTTTTAGCTAGTTTAGTTTTCAAATTACCAGACACCTTCATAATTTCCTGACTCTGTTGGTTCTTTATTACAATTTTCACATTCCTGGTAATCTACAAAGTCAGTTTGATAATCTGATTCATCAACTTCCACAAGCTCCCTTCTCATATACCAATGTAATAAACCTCCACAGAAAGGACATAGATCCTCATCTACTTTACATTTCATTTGAAACACCATTTGTCCATCTTGGATCGGTAGAACTAATCCATATCATTATTGCACCAATTGAGATAGGGATAAGATTGGATATGTGATCTGAAAAAATTGACATGATTATCCCAGTTACTAATACAAATAAACCCATCCCTAAGATTAGGGGGTTATTGTCAATTGAAAAGTAACTGCTCAATTATAATGCCTCGCAGGAATATTTTTAATTTCTTTTCTTGGTAATCCGACAATCTCAATTAATTTTTCATGCTCTAAATAATGTACTGCTTCTTGATAATTATCATCTTCTGGATAAACCCAATCTACACCTGTATAGATAGGTTCTTTGATTTTACCATTCATTAAATGATCACTATATTCTTTACTTTGAATACATCCACAACCCATAGCAATCACACGAAGTTCAAATCTATTTGATTCAAAAATCCATGTTGATTTTACATGTCCGTAAGTTGGACTACCACAACCATTTTCACATACAAGTATATTAAAACTCATTTCAGTCAATCAGATATTTCACCATGTATAAAACAAAATTTACTTCCGTCTTTGCGTATGAATACAATTTGACTTTCTTTATCGTTTGGCGAATTGCTCAATTTGATATTACTCAACTTTTATCTCCTTTGAATATTTGTCATAATGTGAAAATAAGTATGGATGATCAGAATAGGGATCATCTATAATATGATAAATGTGAGCATCATTTTTTTGTAATAATTGAATGAATTTCTCTCGAAGTTTATTTGCTCGATCGCTTTCAATCCAGCCTTCTTTACCGCCATCCCAAATCATTACATAACTTACGTAGCCATTTCTCTTTGGATCTTTCTTAATGAACAAGTCTTGATTTTCATTAATGAATTTATCTAATTCTCTTTTTTTGTCTGATGGGTTTAGTTCTTCAAAGACCACACCGCAGACAAATTCTTGTTTAAATTCTCCCATTTTTATTTCTCCAATGAGTTTTTGACGTGTTCTGTTGCACAAGAATCTGAACAATAGAACGTTCCTGTTTCACATGCCTTAATATCTAAATTCTGTAATGGAGTTCCGCAACTAGCACAGACAGCTATCTCGTGTGAATAAGTTATGTGCCATAACTCTGACCAGTTCTTTTTTGAATTTAATACCCATCTTAGAATATCTTTAGCGGTCTTAACTTCCAGGAGATTTACGTCTTTAACTATTATATGATGAAAGTCTTCCTCACGTTCTATTAATCCTAACAAGTCGGTAATTTCTTTTTCTGTCTTCAATGGTTTACTAACTCCTTTAATTCTTTGATGATTTGGTTTATGTTGAGATAAGGTGCAGTTTTTAATTGTTTTTTACAGGCTTTTGAAAATATAGTCATTTCCTTAATACTCTTTCTTATTCTTACACAAGCCTTGCATTGACATTTTGGATTTGTCATAGAGTTTTCACTTTCTCACTCAGCCAATATTGCATACAATCCAAACATAATTTTAAATCACCAACTCTTTTATCCATTACAAACCTTCCTACTTTACCACAAGGACATTTAATTGATTGTTGATCTGCTATGTTTTCATTATAACCAAAACGACTTATGCAATTAGTTTTTGCCATACCAAACTCCAAAACTAAGTCTGTCTGTATCTGGTAAGTGTTCTATTTCCATAAAATCCCATATCACTCTTTTTTTATGTTCAAATTGATAATCATCTATAACGTCATCTTTTAATTCTTCATATAGATCAATACATTCTTTACAACATCCATCAACTAGTTCAGAGTTGTGTTTGTTATTATCGTTTATCTTCTCACATGTTACAAACTCAATATTATGAATCTCATCGTATTTCATTTACGTTTCCTTCCTCAATTTGATTATCTCAGTATGACAGTAAGGACATTTTTTAGGAGAAATTAATCCCCAATATCTACAATCACATACATAATAATTTCTAGATTTTGTAGATTTTGCTTTTGTGAATAAGTGTCTTATGACATCGTTCATTTCACTGTTTAATGTTTTTCTTATTTGTTTTTCATTTAATCCTTCTTCATGTTTAAGATGTTCGGCCCACTCAAAGAGGTGGTTCATTATATCAACTTCGGAACAACAATCTGATTTCATTTTAATCGTAAAAATCCCTCATGTCATGACCTGTTTTTTTTGCATATCCTGTTAATGTAGTTTGATGAATTCGCGTAAGGTGTTTGTTAAATATTTGTTTATTACAGAATGATTGATCACATAATCTACATGTTTGTTTTTCTGGAAAATTTTGTTCCATTCTCATTATTTTTTTAACCATACCCTTCGATCCATTGTTTGTGGTCTTCCTTTTTTAACAATTTCATATGCTTCTTCAATTGAAATTCCTTTTGAGTACATCAAATAATAGGCAACTGCTAGTGGTGATCGTTCCATCCCAGCAGCACAATTTATCAAGACTTCAATTTCTTTATCAAGTAATGTTTCAATGAAAAATGCGATATGGTTTAATTGATCCATATGGACGTGGCCACTTTCAGTTATAATTGGAATATGATACGCCTTGAAGGGTTCTTCATCTGGACGGTTTTCTAATACACAAAGTATTACTCCATCCAGTTTATCTTGTCTAAATTGGATAGCATCATGTATGCTACCTACGTAAAGATTTTCTATGATCTTATTATACAAATCTTCCTCCTACTGGTTCTATTTTGTCTAAAACTTTCTTTGCAAGATTAATAATTCCGTCTTTTGGATCATGCCAAATTCTTGTGCCATCATCAACTTCATAACATCGATTTCCATCAGTATCATCTTCACTAACTATCCTCTTAATTGTACGTGAATACAATGGTCGGTTATTGATAAGGATCGCTATTGTCATCATTGGTTCTCTACCTTCTCAATAAATTTTTCTTGTAACATTGAAATAAATTTTGAGTTTGTCGTTCTTAATTCTACTATCAAATCTCTTGCCAAAGCATAAGCTTCGACTTCACTTAAATTAAAATGCAGTTGTTCTTTGCTATCATCTTTATCTACTTTGAAATAAAGTCTTCCCTCAACAAATTCTACGCTATTAATAATGGCGTTACTCCATATACCCTTCATTGGTTTAAATGATATTCTAGTCATTCTTTCTCCCTATCTTTTTAACTGGTTTTTCTTTTATAACTTGTATCCACATTATATTTCCTCTTACAATGAATTTTTGTCCACCATGAATCATACATATCTCCATTAAATTTTTTGTTCTATGTTCGGGTGAAATTACTATTCCTTCTTCACTATCGTTGCATTTTAGTATATATTCAGAAGTTTGTATTGTTGCTTCTTGTCCATCAAAAGTAATTTTCATTACTCATTCTTCCTCCATATGTCGACAACTTTTCTTTTCTTTTCTTTAAAATGAAATCTTTCTAATTCTAATCTCCATTCATTCTTACACTTCTTACATGGAGTACCATGCCAAAGTAATGTTATTGCACCATAATTAGTCCATGAAACTCTTTCACCGCGAATGATTTCTTCACAACTGCTAGCCAATTGCAACCTCTGAGGTGTACCTCATATTCAAATCAGATAATTTTTCACTACAAGATAAACAAAGAAGATGTCCATGCCATCCATTCTTTAAATTTAACTGAGTCTTACAGAAATAACATTCCTCTATTTTATATTTAATATCATTTGGTATCGGATCTCCACATTTTTCATCATAATTGGCGTGCATCCATGATACATTTCCATATTCTGAAACAAATTTAATTATAGGTTTCCCACAAACTTTACAAGTGGTATCTGAATTACTTAAATCTCTCAATCCTCTCTCTCCTTAACGACTTCTGTATTATGACCTTTGTTGGCATGATCTTTTAGAAATAATTCCATATCCTCACTTCCAAACTTACAATCAAGACATTTGTACCACTTGAATACTCTCATGTTTCAACCTCTGATTTTAATTTGATCTTATCAGTTATTAGTTTTTCTGGTACTCGATCATCTCTAATGTCAGTCAAATAGGATAACACTAGGTTTGTTGTTGGGCTGTATTTTTCTTCTTGTGTAAACTCTAATGCCTTGATTACTCGCAGTAAATTCTTCTCAATTTTTGTAGTTCTTTCCAGTATTTTCTTTCTTTCGTGATATTGTTTTTCAACCCTGTCTAACATTCTTTGTTTGTAATCGGGATCTTTTTTGTATCGTTCTTTGTTGGTCTTGTTCACTTGATCGCGATACTTTTCTCTATCTGCAATTCTTTTCTTTAATCGAAGGTCTGACCACTGCTTTCTTATTGCATCATATGTTTTATCTACATTATAATTATCTTTTAAATTTAAAGTGACCACTGCTTTTATTCCATTTGAGTTTAATTCTCTTACCATTTTTTTAATGCTTTTTCGTCTATGCCTTGCTTTGCTATCTCTATTATTTTGCAGTGTTTGTTTTGTTGTTCTCGTCATCAGTTACACCTACAAAATGAATTCATCAATTTATTGAAATGCACGTGTCCAATTTTTGATTCATCCTTGTATTTTGAATAAACAATTACTTGGTATGCTCGTGATTCAGTCTTGCTTTTAATCATAATTTGATCTCGATTAACTATTTTGTATTTGGGCTTGTGTTTTCTTTTTATATATTTATGAGTTTCGTAATTGTATGGATCTTCTTGTTCTTCAAAGAATATTGTTTTTATCCGTTTGGATACTTGCCAAGTTGCGATGTCTTTTAATTTGTAAAATTTTATGTCTTTGCGATATACGATTTTTACTTCATCGCCAATTTTAATTATAGGCGTTCTACATTTCATTAAAATATTACCCCCAAACCGAGAACTGTTATCACTACCTTTACAGTTTTTCCAGTGAACATTATAATCATAAATTTCTTAAAATCGCGTCTTGTTGCACCAGCCGATATTAAAATAAAATCACCAGCAACAGGAATGAATGGTGCAAAAAATACTCCTGACCAGCCAAGTTTTTTAAGCCACTTGTGACCTTCTTTCTTTTTCTGTTCCTCCTTTTCTGATGGTAATTGTAGCTGTTCCGATCTTCTGAATCTGCTAAATAATTTATTCCCACCAAAGCCAATAAGATAATTTAGAAATCCACCTATGCTACTTCCAGCAAGTAATACTACTCCAATTATTATCGGACTTTCACCACCAACTAAAAGTGAGGCTGTTAAAATTTCAGTTGGGATTGGGATTGCTGTTGCAGATAATAATGCGTTGATAAACAGTCCTGCTACTCCATACTGTTGAAATACTTGGTTAGAAGCTACATCTTGAAACTGTCTATAATAATTTGATAGCGGATTCTCATCATAGATTGATCTTGCTACGCAGTAGCCTTTATCTTTTATATAATAACAGTTCAGTCCACCGAAAACACATTCTGTACTTCTATATGTTCCATTTTCCCAATATGTAAACCATAATTCTTTTCCTTCTTTGTTACAATCATCCAAAATTCTTGGATCTGTTCTTATGTTTTCATCTATGATATTTTGTAAATGTTCGCAATTAAATTTTGAATTATCTTCACTAAAAACTATAATAGCCTCATTATTAAATGGGCAATCTATAACACCTTCTGTTGATAACCAATTATCGGAACTAGCTTGAAGATTATCAATTTGAAGAATAATTAATAATATATTAAAAAGTAATATCAATTAGTCCATCTCCGATATTCCAACTCGAATATGACAACCTCGTTCTGGGCATTTCCAAACTGATTGGCCACAAAAAATCATAGGTTCTCCATCAAGTTTTAATTCCTTTTGATGTATTACACAGAAAATTTTCATTAGGAATTTTTCTCCTTTTCTGTTATATGTCCATATATTTTCTTTACTTCTGAATTTGTAATCATTAGGTAAATTTCTTCTCTAACCTGACTTGCCTGATCAATTTGTTTTGAGAGGTGTGCTACTTTAGTTGCTATGTCAAGCCTCTCGTTTAGTAATGTTTCATCCATTCTAAAAATTATAGATTGCAATCTAGTTACTTTGTCTGATAATAATTTAAAATCAAAACCTTGCAATTATTTATCTCCCAAAGTTTTTCCACAGCCAAGACATACTACTTTGATTATCTGTGGAATGAAATCTACTGAAAGTATTACATGGGGTTTATGACCAAATAATAAATAAAAGAAGCCCATTATTTTGCCTCCTTTGGAATTGGTTTGAATAATTCCTTTGTTATAAAATCTGCTTCAATTATCTTAATTTCTCTTTCTAGCAATTCACCTTCAATAATTTGAATCTCAATACGATGAACTAAAGGTTCGCTAGCATGTGCCTTAATATTTGTGGAAAGAATATTCAAATAGGCAATCAGTTTTGTTTCGCTAATATCATCCTCATTAATCGTTGGTGTAAATTTATCTGCTGGATTTCTCCATACTTTTAATTTATAACGATTCGTCAGACTCATTTGTAATCAATCCTCAATATTGTAAAGGATGGTCGTGAATCTTCTGCGATAATATAATCGTGCCATTTGCTAGGCAAATTAACTGTAACTTTTGGTCTTCGAGTTATCAATGCACCGCCAGGCTTTACAAGTTTGAATAAATCGTACTGCCACCTAAACCTGTTATCTCCGCTTGTGTAATATGGAAAAGGTGGATCACAGTAAACATACTTGAAGGATTCTGGTTTGAACTGTTCAGGTATTTTGAAAAGATCACCATGAATCGTTCTGTTTGATTCTGGATCAATGTCAATTCTTACAAGACCAAACTTTGAATCACCTGAGCATACGTTTAACACATTTCCATCAATTGTAAACTGTTCAAGCCAATATTCTAAATAATCTGAATGAATATGAGTTGGATGAATTATTCTTCCCTTCGATTGTTTTCTAGCATTTACTCTACCGTCAATCTTTTTAGATTTTTTCTTTGATTTTTTTCTAGCCAATTTTTATACCTCTTATCCTTTTACTTGGAAACACATTGATGTATTTGGATGATTTTTTGGTACACCAACAAGTACATTTTTTCTTTGATTTTGGTTTTCGTAAAACACAGTCAGGGTGATTCCAGTTCTTACATTCGTAGCACTTCATTTTATTTACCACCCTTTAAACTACTAGCAAAATCTTTTGTCATCACATAATTTACACAGTTATGTTTTAGAAAATATTCTCTGTCTGTTGATACCATACCACAGTGAGGACATCGAAATATCTGTTCGCCTGATGCGTTTAATTCTATTGAACACGCGGTAGCTCCAATTTTTTCTTGTTCTTTTCTAATGCACTTTGGACATAACAGCCCGAACTTAATTACATCGGATTTCTTTACATCAACAATTACCATTTGAAGTTTGGTCTTGCTGAACTTGTGACACTTGGAACAATTGTTACTACTCATAGCGTTCTGCCTCCATCTTTTCTCTCTTTAGTTTTTTGATCTTCATGTGGGCAAAGCCTGACATTATGGTAAAAACGATACCAAAGGTAGTAGTCCATTGGCCAGTTACAGTTTCTCCAAACCGCAATAGATATGAGATCCCTAAGAATCCAATGCCGATTAGGAACATTACAAATGGGATGTAAACCATTATCTGACTTTACCATCCCAGCTAAATTTCAAACAACTTTGCTCTAAAGGCAATTGATGGACTTGAAGATGTTTAAGACATCCAATACAGATTCCTTTATTTCTTCCTAAATGGGAACAAGAGTTTCCATCATACATGTAAATTTTTGAGCCATTTGCCAATCGGATTGTTCCAATCTGTTGATTACCCAAAGTAATTACTCCAATCAGTTTTCTTTTTTGATGACTTTGGTTCATCAAAGAATTCTTCAAAGTCGTTACCTGTCTTAGCGTCTTTCTTGGTTGAACCAAATGAACCTTCTCCTGCCTCTGCAAATGGTTTTGTAACTTCACGAATTGAGCCTTGGATTGTATTAATTGCCTTGCCAAACTTTTGAGAATACTTTACCATTGATGGATTGATATTTTTCAGTCTAGCCCAATTTCTTTTCTTTTGTAGTTCACGTAAATGTTGTTCCGCGTCTGCAAATTGTGTCTTTAGTTGCTGGTTATTTGGATCTTGTTGGAGGAATTTTTCAAGTTTTAATTTTCTATTTGACCAGAATTCATTCTCGGCAAACCATTTCTTTTTCATCTTAACTATTCCTTCGGCATTAGGCAATTCTGTGTAATAGGCTTCGTTCTTGTCGAGCTCCTGGATTTTTTCTTCCATCTCCTGAACCATTTGTTTAGAATCATGAATCAGCATTTTTCCTTCTAAAACCTTCAGCCTCTCTACCGTCTGTGCAATCTGGTCATAGGTCTTGAACTGTTCTACCATCTGATCATAAATTGGTGCGGAAATATCAAATCCTTCTAATGTCGCAAGTCCTTCATAGCCATATTTTGAAACTAAATCCCTGAATTCATGTTCGTCAATTCCTGTCTGATTTAAAATAATCTGCATGTTCTCACTTACACGTACATAAAGTTGGCTTTGTTTTTCCTTCAATTGTTCTAGCTTTGATTTTTCCTTTGGTTGTCGTGGCTTCCTTTGTTTCTTAGTTCTCTTAGTAGCCTTTCTCTTTTTTCTATTTGCCAAGTCTATCAGCCTCCCTCTTTTTTCTCATCCATTCTGTTTTAGCTTTCCTACGTTCTGGTGAACTTTCATATCGTGCAATTGCCTCCTGGCCTTTTTCTGTTTCTCGGTATCTCTCAAATGCCTCGCGATAATCTGGTTTATGATCTTGATAATAATCTTTGAAATAATCAGCGTTCTCCCTTGCCCACTTTTTGTTATAACTTTCCTTATGTTTTTCCTTCTGCTTTTTTGTGAGTTTTTTCTTAGGCATTTATAACTCTCCTAAAATAATTCTGAAGACTTTGTGGCATTGGTGTTCCTTTTGGTTGTTCTCTCCAATACAAGCCATCATAAATGTGGCCATGCCTTTCAAATATTTTATCAATAATCTTGATTTTTTCTTCCTCCGATTGATCGGTCTTTAAGGATTTTTTTTGGTCCATGATTTATTCATGTGGACTAAGTTAATGTGCTTTTGTTTGTTCATTTGGACGCACACCTCACACTTTAACTCGTCACCAATTCGATAGTGCATTGTCAATTCTTTACATGTAAAACAATAACTGTAGCTACTCATGGTAACTCTCCTAACATCTTAAAGTGCTTAGGACATAATTTATTAATCGTAAAATGGTGGGGGTTTATTCCACAGCCACATTTGTATTCACCTGATCGATTATCTTTGAATCTTACAAATTCATTGTAATTATTAGACATTCGTAATGAGTGATGTCGATCACCTTGCTTAATTATATCAGCCTTTACTGCTTGAATTGATTCCATTGTAACACTTGTGTACCCCATTATTTTTTCCTCTTTAATCCAACTGCTAGCTTGCCAAGTCTAAAGTAAATTAATCCAATTTCTTTATCTCTGTGAAATGTTAATTCCCAATTTGTAAAGCCTCCAATTCCAATCTTTAGATTTTTTCCTAGATGAAGAATTTTTGTATAATCATCATACCATATTTTAGACTGGTTCATTTTTTCTCCTCCATGTTTCAGGCTTTGCTATCATTACTTTTAATAAAATATACAGGCTTATTGATACAGTTGGATACATACTAATTTCTGCAATTTGTTTGGCAGTATAACATGCCTTGATTAATTCTTCTGCATTTTCTTTTTCATACATAGGATTTGGTTGAAGTTCGTCATTGAAAAATCCTATAGTGAAAGGTGGACTCAGATCCCTTACCATTGGTCCACACAGGTCGTTATAGTAGAATCCAGGAGAAATAAAAAATACTATAAATCCTGCCAGTGCTGAAATTCCGAAAGCACCACCATAAACAATTAATCTATACTGTGTTAATTCTTTCACTTTCGCTTAAACCTCTTTTGGAGAAATTTCTTTAAGTCTTTATGAGTAATTACAAGCGTATCGTCTTTTCTTCCACTGAGATAATAATTATAGAGGTTTCCACCTTCGTAATTTCCACATACATATGCAACAATTCTTGTTAGATCATCCCATGATTTACTCTCTTTAATCATAGACGTTAACATCCTCCACACTTGTTGCGTTTACTTCTTTGAGTTCCTCCATGACCTTTTGCGTGGCATTTTCAACTCGTTCTTTTTCCAAATCAATCTTCTCTTTTAACTCTGGTAGTTCCTTAAACTCGCAGTTGATTGATTTCATTCGTTCCTTAAGATAATCAGTTATCATTTTATTTTTAGAGTAATCATATTGTTTTGCATATACCTGTCCATAGTACAACAGATAGTAACTGTGTAAATTCTCACATGTTGTAACGTGGGATAGCCTACCCGATTCAAATTCTTGTATGATCATCGGCTCATAATTGTCAGGTTTTACTCTGCTAATTTCCATTCTCCTTACATCACTTTCATCCCAGGCTAACCGTAATGCTTCGAGTTTTTCTGGTGTCATCTCTGTATCAGGTTCTCTTGAAAGTCCAAGTTTTGTACCTGTAAAATTCTCTGGGATTACTCTAATCCAATCATCATCTCCACACTTGTAATGGGTTGAATTACTGCTAAAAGGATAAAGATCACTTGGACATTCTGTCTGAATATGTGTACCGTCCTTTAACCACAAGTAACGATAGGATGAATCCTGACCTACACTAGTTATGGCAAACTTTTCTTCGTTGGTTAATGTTGCATTTTCTTGAATTGGAATCTCTATGTTTGGCTTATCACTAGCTTCGGGTTTAAATTGTCCAACTAATAAAATACCTAAGAAGAAAATAACTATGGCTAAACCAATGCACCAAAGAGCTAGGCTATCAGAATTCATCAGACAACTCCTCGTCAATTTTGTTGGATGGTACTTTACTCTTTTTTGTAGGTTTATCTGGGGTGGCCTTGGCATCCTCGCTAGACTTGGTATTGGGTATAACGGTCACAGGCTTTTCAAAGTCTGAGCTTAATTTATCAAAAAAGTCTGAAAATGATTCGTTTAACTTGTCTACATTTTCAAATGTTTCGGTAAAAATCTTTCCTTGAATCATCTGTTCTTCAAATAACTTTATTGTTTTTTTCTCCTTCTTGAAGATGTAATCATTGTGATCGTTACTCATCTTATCTCCTTCTGCAAGGAATCGAATTGTAATATTTCCTTAATTTCCATTAGCGTTATCAAAATCTCAATCAATAATTCGCTATGTGGATAAATTTTATTGTAATGATTTTTTAGTTCTTCTCGTTCCATTATCCTCTACCTCGGTTTGGATTTTTTGGGATGTATTCTATCTTTGGAGATTTGTCATAATCAATTACTATCGAAGTGAAGTTGATGTTTGCTGGATCTCCACACTTGAATTTGTATATTAATTCTGCCTGTTCTTTTTCAAAGTGTTGTTTTACAATATGAACTGCAAGAGAATTACAATCCAATTTTGTAAAGTATTCAGAAATTTCTAGGAGAGAAGCCTTCTTCAATTCTTCTGGAAGACATTTCTTATGATAAACATCCCATGCTGTTCCTCCGCGATAGTCATTATTTTCTGCAATCTCAAATGCTAGTTCGTCACAGGTTAATAATTCAGCTTTGTCATAACTTTGACTATAACTGATTGATGAAAGTATTATAATTATTGTAATTAATGATGTGAAAATTATCAACGCTTCCCATCCTGCGTCCAATTAAAAGCCCTCCCTGTTGTCGTTTACTAATTCTTCTTTTGAAACTGGCTTACCTAAAAGTATCTCAGCCTGGATTTTTGTTAAACCTAAGTTAATTGATTGACCTTTATCCTTGCAATACTTTATCTGGGCAATCTGTTTTTCTGTGAAAAATCCTTCATTAATTAATCTAGTTATCTTTTCTGCGTCCATGAAATTTATAATATAACCCTGCATCTTTTTGTTGATCCATTCCAGTTTTTCATCAATGTCTATGCCTGAATTTTCCAGCATATACTTTCTAAACTTTTTACCCTCCTTAGTGATAACGTACTTCTTTTCCTCATCGTTGAATGTAATCATCTTTTGTGTAACTAGTCTGTTGACAACCTCAACTGAAAACTGCTTTTCGTCCTTAACTATTTCGGTCATGAGTTATTCTCCTTGATTAGTTTTGACTCTTGTGCTGAGGCTTTAAAGACAATAACCTCATCGTTCATAGTAAACCTTACACTTACAACAAAGTTTTCCATTTCATCTTTTCCTGTTTCACTTTCATCTTTTAAGATTTCAATCTTGGTACATTCTAAACCTCTCATTATGTTTAGAATTCTTCCAATATCTTCTAGACCTTTTAATGTCATCTGAATAATCCCCACATTGAAACGCTATTTGGCCCACTCAATGCTAGCATGATAATAAAATTGAATGGTTGTGGCATTGTAAAAAATGCTAGTCCTGTAAGTATTGTTAGTACAGATCCAGAGATTGCTAATGATCTTTTTTTAGTCATGGTTATTCTCCGTCATACATGGACACTTTGAACCCAAGTGTTTCCAGTGTGGGTTCTCGCCTTCAATGAATGGAATTAATTTAAGAGCCAAGAATTTTTCTAAAGGCTTTGGCAATTCTGGTACATGATATAATGGATGTGCGATCTTTTCTCTTAATGATTTTCTACTGTGATAATCTTCCATTATACTTTTCCTCCACGTCCTGCCTTAACATTTAGAATATTTGGTTTGAAAAAAACCTCCAAGTTATTATCTTCGATTTTAATTCCCAATACTTTACCTTTGGTTCTTTCCACTAATTCCAAAAATGCGTTTAGATTTACATCTCGATAAAATATTCCTCCTTCACCTATCTCCCCTTCATCCCACTCTTTAGCCAAAAATGTTCTAATCATTTCATCTCCTTTCTTGGTACTGGTTTTGGTTTTTGTATGTGATACCAACCAAATTGATTTGGTTCAGCCATTGGTTTTATCTTATTCTTCTTTAGAAAATCAAGATAGACTGTATCGCCAATTACATCTACAGGCATTAGTGAACACTCGAAAATCTTTGTTTCAAGTTCTTTGATATTGTATTCTTCGATTACTTCACTTTTTTTGTCTAGGTTTTTTCTTAATTCTTTTGTCTGCTTCTGCATTTTGTTTAGTGTCTTCATTACTTTTACTGCACGATCTAGTCTTTGTTTTTCTTTTAATCTCATCATTATGACATCATCTCCACCAAGTTGTAACCATTTTCAATTGCCCATTGTATCATGGCATATTCCAAGAATCCTCCTGCTAACAGCAATCCTATTACTATACCAATTTCTTTCAAGGTTGATTTTAACTGAGTCCTAATCGTTCTATTAACTAGTGTTTGTACTAAAATGACACTCCTTGACATGGCAATTGCATATGCAGTTATCTCCATTAATCCAAATGGGGAAATAAATAAAAGTGAAAGAGCTGGCATCTGGGCCAACTCTGGACTAATTACTGTCGCAGCCGAAACAGCCCATCCTGTTTGAAATGCAATTATTCCACCAAAAATGAATCCTCCTGGAATCATCATTATCAAAGCGAACAAAGCGTTATGTGAAAATATTCCAATGGCATCAATTCCCTTTATCTGCTCGCCAACAACTTTGATAAATTCATCTGCTTCTTGCTGGGTTACTGTTTGCATTGATCCTGCTTGGAATAATGCCGAGAATACAGCGATGAATAATAAGAATAGATTACGCCTAAAGTGGGATTTCTTTTTTGTTTCCTGTGTCATCATTGTAATCCATCCTTCTGTAATTTGATCACTTCTTCACGTAATGGTATCTCACACTTATGATAATAGTAATCCTTTTCATAATCAAATACCTGTAATTTGTAATCTGGTGTAGTTTTGTTTTCCATTATTTTTATAATATTTAGTCGTATATCTTCACATGACATGGCTTGAATATCCAGTTTTAGCAAATCAATTCTCTGTTCTTCTAAATCAGTAATTTCATTACGAATTTCGTTTGTATCAATTGTACTAATGGTAAATATTATTAGAGCTATTCCAGCAACACTCATGGATAAAGATCCAGCTAGTTTTCGATGAACGTGGGTACTTAATGCTACATACAAAGCGATTATTACACTAGCACCAAATGTAAGAAGTGCTGGTAGCCAAACTTGTATATTATTCTCAATCTCTTTTTCATGTGTAAGTATCTGCTGTGAAATTAAATCTATTTCAGTCAATTTTGTTCCTCCTTTTTTGCACATGCGTTATGCCAGTACAGTTGTAGCCCAATCTTTTTCTTTGCTTCCAATGGTATCTCACTTTCAGGAATTGGCTTGTTGCATATACAACACTTGTAATTACTTATTCCCAACTGTTGTTTTCTTGCTTCAAACCTTGCCTTAGTCCATTTTCGTTTAGGCTTCTCTGGTCTTGGTGATAGATACATCTTAGATTAACTTACTCCGTTCTTTTTCTTGCTTCTCAAACTTTTTGTAAAAGTAATATAGTGGGATAACCACAATTGGATAAGAAATTAAGAGTATTATTGGATCAATTAACTTTTCTAAACTAATGAATAGAAATGCTGGTATCCATATACACATCAATATAAAATGCAAGATTGTAGATTTATTCAACAACATAACCCCTTTAATTGATTTACGTCATCCTCACTTATTGTATCTCCGATTATAGTATAGACTGAGGTTTCACCTATTTCACGTCTACAGTTATCACAATAATAAAGTCCATCTGGAACATTTTCCTCACAGAACATGCAGAAATTATTCTTGTCATATTTTCTAGGCCATGAGTGCGTCCATTCCCAATGCTCAGGCCAACCACTAGGCTTCAAACCTTTATCATAACACTTGTTGCAAAGCGGTGACGAGAAATAATCCCGATAGTTTGCCTCGTCTATATCAAATGTTTCTTCACATTGGGAACAAATTTTCTTATTCATTTTCTTCTACTTCCTTTACGAACTTTTCTAGTTTCTGTTAAATGTTTTGTGTAACTGATAAACATCTGACATTCTACAAGATGTTCGATTAATTCTTCTTGGGAGTTATGGCGAGTTGGTGGAAAACCACATTTAGGACATAATGCTCTACTCATTTTTTATCGCCACGTATTTTTATTGAAAGTATTTTATCAAAGAAGTTGTTGAATTTGCTTGGTCGTAACAATGATGTACCCTTACCAGTCTTCAGAATTATTGCTTTAATTATAAAAAAGGAAGCAATCGTACCGATACAAAGCAGTACGATTGCGATTGAATAGAGATGAAACGCCTCACTAAGATTCAAGTGTATCTTCTCCTCTTTTTCTGAGTTCGTTTGGCACTATCTGTTTTATTTCACGTAATACACAAGCTTCATGGCCTATTCCATCAAGTCCGCTTCGTGTACGTGGATCAGTTACATCAACTAATTTTCCACAGATGTAACAGTTTACTACGCCACACTGAACTAATTTTACTTTCTTAGATTGTATTTTCTTTACAATAAAGAAAGTGGCGACTAGTCCAGCTATAAGAACTGCCAAGGCAAACGCATAAAGCAAAATTGCTTCATTAAAAATCATACGTTCACCTCTCTCTTTCTTAAGCTAACTGCATAGAAAATGTATACTCCTAGTATTTCTAAGCCTTCAACCAAGAATACGCTATGAAAGTGTAAGATGTAACCATTGGAAAGATCATTCACTATTCCCTGAGTAATGATCATAGCCTTAATGTCGTTCAGTGCCGAGTCTGCATATTCAGGTACTCCTGCAATTACTTTTTCTGGTTCTAAAACTGAGAGTACGTCTTCAGGATCTTGTAGGTTTAGATTGCCATAATGTGACAATACCTGAATCTTCACTCTTTCTTTTTCATCAAAGTAAATTGTATTTGCCTGATCTATTAAGAACAGCGAGAATGAAAAGTACATAACCATAACTGTCATCATGGTAGTGACAAACAATCGTTTCTTACCCCTTGTAAGACGAATCATTTCTTTTTCAAACAACCTACCAAATGAACCAAGTCTTTTTTTCTTGACTAAGACCACCATGATGACTGAAATGAGAGAGATCACACCTAGTGAACCCCATGTGTCATTAGACACGTATGTAACAAATATCAATCTTACAGGCAAAAGTATTGCGGTCATTACACCAGCAACAATGAAAAAGTCATAGCTCCATCTTTTCTTTTTAACTTCTTGCGTAGCCATTTTAGAATCTCCTCGACATCAAGTAGTCAGAAATCTTCCATAACATCTGTATACTTGCATCTTCTTTTTCGTTTCTTCCTCCGAGTTTAACGGTCTTTTGATTTTGTGTACTCATTGAAAGTCTTACGTGTACTAAGTTTAAGTGCTTTTGTTTGTTCATTTGAACGGACAACTTTATCAATTCTCTTTCTTTTCCTCCTGCCAAAACCAACGTCCGTTAATGTTTCTATAACCTAAATTGAATATTGCAATTGGAATTATTACAGCTACTTTAAAGTAAACATCTTGCTGATCGTCATTTATTACACCGCCTGCTACCGTAATGAATAATACGGAAATTGCTGAAAAAATAAATGCCAGTATAAAGCCGAAAGATACTCCACCTTTTTGTTCTTCTGTTGGTTTTATCACAGGGAAATAATGAAACATTCCTGACATCAATGCCATTCCAATAGGGAAAGTGAATAAAACCCAACCAATCTCATTTGCGTTTGCAGTAATTCTTAAACACTCATTTACATCTCCGCTATAGTCTGGTTCGGTACAGATTGTTTCGTCTGTTAGATTATCAAAAAACATAAACAATGGGAGTGAAATTATCATGCCCACCATTAGTGTGTAAAAATAATTCTTCTTTAGATTCTGGAAATAAATATTCATTTCTTACACTCCTCATGCTTTGCATCATACGCTGTGCTATTGAAATATTCCCAATCGCCTCCAAGATAAATTGCATAACTTGCTGAACCAATTTCGCTTCTTTCAGCAAAGGACATCTCAAAAGTTCTGCATGATAAAGCCAATATCATTTGTCCACGTAAACTTTCATCTGCTAGTTTAATCGGGTATTCCTCGATTGAAGCTGGTAGGTAAAATGCTATGGATAATAAAATAACAAAGCCGAAAAACCCAAGTAAGAATCCTCCTACTAAGTTGCTACTTGATCTTTCCTTTGGATCTTTTTCATCACAGTACCACTTAAAATGTAATAGAGAAGCTAAAACCAGAAGTGCCAATAACCCAATTGCCAGTCCATACATTACTGCATATAATTGAAAATCTTCGTTGACTTTGATTTCTGGAAATGTAATCGGAAAAAGTACAATTATTGTAGTTATGATTACAAATAATCCAAAGATAGTTAGACCTAATTGAAAATTCCTACATTTAAAACAAGATATATTTTCGTTTTTTGGTGTTATTTTATCTTCATTCATGTTTAATTGCCTCCAAAATCTTTACTAGAACTTGAAGCTGTTGATCAATAAAGCCCAAGTCATACATTTGTGATGAATAAATTATTCCATCAATCATAATCTCAATTTTATACTGACGAGGTTTATCTCCTGGAATAATTTCAGGTGTTTTGATTAGTGATAATGCGTGGGCTTTATCCAATTGATTTCACCTTTGTTATTTTTTTAATAAAATTCTTAATAGAACCCTTTCGATAAATTGTAATTGCTTCTCCTAAGTGCTTACATGTTAAACAAATCCATTGTGGATCTGAATAAATTTTTGATAGTATTTCAATTATATGTACTGAATTACATTTTTCACAAACTGTTAAATACATTTCTGTAACTCCTTGATTATACATTTTGGGCATAGTCTTCTACCTGCTTTTTCTTCAATTTTACATGACGCATATTCAGGGATCTTGTATCCTATTCCGTTTACCTTACAATTTCCAATAAACCACATGATACAGCATAGAGGATAACCATAATGTAATCCATTAAAGAAACCGAAGTCTGGAAATTCATTGTGTTCAATTGCTTTACTCATTTGTTTTTTTGTAACTTTTCTAAATATTGGATTACCAAAAAAATCAAAGCATTTCTTACAGGCATAACTCCAACCATTTACATGAGTTTGTTTTTTTCGTAAGATGCCATGACTGTTACAAAAAGGGCAATAATCAGTTATTGTTTTAATTGTTTTATTATCAAAGGTGTTTTTAGTTTTTCCAAATCCCATATAACCATGTAATTGCAGGGCTTTATCCATTTCTAACTCCTAGACATAAATCGCGTAATGAAATAGTTTTGTCTATTGGATTTATTATTAGAGGATCAATCTCTCCGTTCTGAACTACCTTATCACTAGGTATATTCAAACAATCTACCGATGATACTACAGTTGAAAATGTGTGTAAGCCATATCCAAACACGCAAAATAGTACAAGAAAAGCAAAATAAAATTTCTTCAAAGCCATTTCACCTTATCGATAATCTGGTTCTTTGAAAGATTTCTACGTGAATGATGTCCTTCATGTCTTAGTTTTCTTTTCTCTAAATCTGGATCTAATTTCTCAAATGGTTGACCACATAAACTGCAAGATGTTTTCATATCCTAATGACTCCTTGATCAATCCAAAGTATTAAGAATGAACCAGCAACAAAACTTATTGTCAATAATACACTCTTATCTTTTAGAATACTAAAATTCATTAGTAATTACACCTCAATGGTTCATTGTAATCTTTTCTTGGTTTATATTTTTCAATTCTTGTATCATCTGGTAAGATTTTATATTCTTCTCCACCAGCTCCACCATCACCAACCTTTGAATAATTGTAATATTCAACATCACATTCTGGACATTGAAACATCCAGTTTTCTTCACGAAGAAGACCAGTATCATTTAAGTGAACTATCTTCCAATCATCATGAAAGTCTGAATCTACATCTCGCCCATCATGACAATAATGACATTCATAATCTTTTAATTCTTCTTTTTCGCACTCGCAATATTCAGATTTTTTAACTCTTAGTTTGGCTTTCATAGGTTATACCCCCCATTACTTTTGAATTTTATACCTTCAATGAATTCTTCAATATCTTGATTAAGATAACCATCTGCATCGTTTGAAATACAATCGCTTAGGTTAACTTTGTTACCAGCTTGATCATATCCTATTAATTCAAAAGATGTTATTTTGAGTGGTTCGTTTAATTTTTTCTTTAATTTTTTCTTTACCATTCGTCACTCTCACACCCCAATTCTGCACATACATCACATGCACCACCAGCAAGTGAATGACATTCGCAAGATCCCCCATCCTTACATTGTGATGAATATTTGAATAGTCTAGGCATTTTTATTCTCCGTTTCTCGTTTTATTCTTGGTGATGTCTTAATGATCATAACTACAGGTAGTATCAAGAACAAGAATCCGTTCACTGAACTTCCCCACTTTAAGTAAAAGTCAAACACAAATCCTTCCATGATCATGTTAACGTATTCTACAGTTCCAATTGTCACAAAGACTATTGCTATCGGCTTTAACCACTTGCCAACCAGTTTTTTCCTTAAGCCTGCAAACAATAACAAGGCAATTGATGCACTTAGAAATCCACCAGAAAGTCTAAACTGTTGTAACTCTGTTGGATCAGTAAATGTTCCTGAGCAATTTGTATAGGCACTAAATGTAATTATTCCACCGCCTCCACCATAACCAATCTCAAATGTATGGCCTAGTAAGCTACATGAAATTGCATGTCCATACTCGTGAAATACGCTGAACACTGGAATTAATAATAATAAAATTCCGAGTGTAAGTGCTGTATATTTAAAATCTAATTTATCATTCAAATGCGTTCAACCTCAATAAAACTAGTGTAACTAGTCTTTACCCTCCGATTCTTCTTCGTCTTTGTAATTGATTTTCCATTTCAACCATGCTTTTTGTAGCTTATTGGCTTCTGCTAGTTCGTTTGCTATGTATAGTAAGTTGATTGCAATCTCTCGTCCTTGATATTCTTTCTCCAAGTCGTGATCTCCAAACGAATTAGATTCTCCATACTTATCTTCCATTATACTCCGCACCTCTTTTCTGCTAGGTATTTAGTTAATATTTTTAATTCTAAATTATCTTTCCATACTTTTTTGTCTTCCCACTGTTTCTCCCAGATTAGTTTATCACAAGAATAATTTGAATAAAGTTCATTGTATGTTTGTTCACGATCAATATTATGGTCATACTCTGTTACTCCGATAATAATAGCAAGTACAAGTATTGCACTTCCAACACATAATGCTAAAACTGCACCAAAATGTTTATCCAGAAATGATCTTTGATGTTCGGGATAACTCAATTGTGTTTACCTCTAATTTTTACAACTCTAACTAGCTTCATTTTCTTACCATTATCTACTAGAATATATTCTGCTTTAGCCTTTTGCTTCTGCTTTGGTTTAGCCTCATCGTCATCAAAGAAATTTTCCCACTCATTACCGAAAAACTGTTTACTCATCTTTACATACCTCTATAATGAAAATGGATGGCATTAATTCCCCTTGAAAGAAAAAATGATTACATCCATTTTCATTAAAATATTTGGTTTTAACTGCTTTTATTATCAATGTTTTCTTCCTCCGAGTTTAACGGTCTTTTGATTTTGTGTACTCATATCAAGTCTTACGTGTACTAAGTTTAAGTGCTTTTGTTTGTTCATTTGAACGAACACTCCTTATCAATTCCTCGCAAACCTCTGTCTTCTACTCTTACTCGTTCCCTGTAATTTAGAATTGGCTGTTTGCACTTGCTACAAAAATATTGATTCGATCCTACTTCTCCCCATACTATTTTTTTACTCATTCCTTTATCCATTTTATAATCTCACTTGCCAGTTGATTTACTCTTTCAAGTTGTTGGTTCTTAGCTTCAATTGCACCAAGTAACCAGGCTAAGGCATCTTCTTGTTCCTCTATATCTAAAGCAAAGAATGGGGTTAGGTAAATGCCTACACCGTTTATCTGGTCTTTTGAATCAGCTATTGCCTTAATTATTCTCTTAGTTTCATCATTCATTTCTTGTTTAACTCCTCTTGAAGTATCTTTAGAATTCTATTAGTGAATGATTGTGAGGCAGATGATATTTTTTTGTTTATTCTTTCGTTGTTAAACCTTTTTGGAAGTTCAACTATTGTAATAATTTTACCTTTATTTTTTTTCAATTCTTTTTCTATTTTCATTTGGCTAAGACCTCATCATTCTTGTTATCATCCCAGACTTTAAAGCGATTAAAGTGATCTTCGGATTGTTCGTGATGGGTTCTACAATAGAAAGATGGTGATATAGTTACAGCTTCTTCTTGTGTAATCTTGCATCTCCACTTTGATCTTGGGGATAGTTTAATCAAGATGAAAGTATTTAGGAATAAGATTGGCATTAAAATTGCAATTGGAATTACATAATCGTCTGGGATAATTAAAATCAGTCCTAGTAATCCAATGAACGGATAGAACATTAATGGAAACAATAGACCTTCTGGAATATCTATCCTCATTGTAAGACCTTCTCCTTTACCATTCTCCTGATTTTTCTCTCAGAAAGTTTTGGATATTTTATATGAAATGCCTCATGCCATAATGCCAATTTTAAACGCCTTAAGCTTCTAACGTTATCGACATTAAGGAATATGTAAAAGTCTTCTGTGTCAAGTCTTGCGTATGACTTGAACATATTCTTTGCCAGCTCTGGATAATAAATGTGCCATAGATTTTGATTTGTTATCACTATGATTGCCTGTTTAATTTTTAGTACGTACCTAATGTGGGCAATTTCTAATTGAAGAAATTCTGCAAATATGCTTGCCCGAAGACTTTCTAAATCTTCTAATTCCTCACTCTCTGTGACATTTCTTGGTTTGATTTTCATCAAGTATTCACCAAAGCCTTTGCCTCACATTCCTTAAAGAATTCAATCATTTCTTTATCGTGTTCATAGTTTGAATTATTTGGCTGATTCCAATATTCATAAAATTCTTTCATATCTTCTGCTGTTAACCCTATTTTTGTAAAGAAAATCTCTTTCCCACAGTCATCACAAATAAAGTATCCTCCATGATGATTGACTAGATACGCATCACATGGTTTGTGGTAAAACCAACCATGTGTATATTCTACTGATTTATCTTTAATACCTTTTTGAATTTCAATACAGTGATCACATTGTTTCTTTAACTTTGTGCATTTACAACTCATCTTTTAAAACACCTCCTGAACATATCTAATCTATCTGGTGGTAAAGTTCCATCAGATATTTTTTTCTGTAAATACTCAACTTCGTTGTTATAGAATTCTTTAAAGTCCATATCCTCAATGAATTTGTTAAATCCACAAAAGGCAAAGCCTGAAACAATCATGAAGATACTAATCACTGGTAGTCCTACATACGCTGGAATTTCCCACATGGCAACAAAGAATGAACCAAAGATTCCAATGCAACCATAGAGTTGAGTCCATAGAGCAAACTTCTCATTGTAAACTTTTAGGTATTTTTTCATCCAATTACCTCATATTCAAAATCTGTTTTCCAATTGGCTTTACATCTACAGGTTCGATTTAGTTCATTAACAAATTTACTACATGAACCTAGTGAATGATATGACTTTGTGTGGTTACATTTTTTACAGAATAATCTTATCTTAGTCATTTAATCCCTCTCCCATATAGGACAACAAGTCATTTTTTTATCTCCGTTTTTTTCAGATACTCTAATCGTGATTTCTTGTTTTTCAAATAATTTAGTATAAATTCAATCTGACTAATGTGATAATCTATTCCGTTATCTAGGCTAAGTGATTCCAAATATTCTTTAACAAAGAATTTCATGGCTTTTAATTGCCCATTTAGAGTAGGGTATTCAATCCGTTCTTGTTCATAGAGTTTTTTCTTTTGTTCGTAACTCATGCTTGTGACCTCATTGTTATAAAATCCTGGATTCTACTTTGTTTCTTCTTGGCTTGTTCAGCTAAATCCCTATACTTTTCATCTCCACATTCATAGTATTTTTCCAATGCCATCTTGATTGTCATGCACTGACCTTGCCACATATCCTCTAACTGGTAAGCATCTTTTTCTTTTAAGAGATTATCAAACTGTGATTTTTCCTCAATGCTTTTCTTTTCTCTTTTGTCTTCACATGGAAAACAAAGACTTCCTCGATGATAGAATTCATTAATAGTGATAGGGATATTACAATCTACGCATTTCATTTCTGTCATTTTTTAATCTCCTCATCATATTCCCTTAATGCTTCATCAAAATACTTTGAAGCCTTTGTTAGATCGTTAAATGATTTATTATATTTTGCTGGAATAGAAGCTTCTTTATTGAATTCTCCACCCATTATTTTTATCTCATTTTTCTTATTTGGTAAAGTAACAACTATACCATACTTATTTTTGTGATCAAATCCCTCAATGATAAAAGCTGATTCAGAAAAATTCTCACTAAAACCCATTGTTAGATTATGTTCGTATAGTTTTTCCCCCTTTTTTGTTGTAAATTTTCTTACGATAAATGCTTCTTGTACTTTCTTTGCAAGAGATAATGAATCCCATTCTAGTCCTAAGAGGAAAATCTTTCTTTCCATTATTGGATCTCCCCCAAGATTTTTTCCAGTCTTTTAATCTCTGGAATGTTATAGGCAATTTTTTTATTAGATTCTTCAACCTCATCTTTGAGTCTTTGTATCCATTGTTTTAATTCCTTGATCCTTTGTTCATGGGTTAAAGAATATTTTACTTTAGATTGTGTTGACATTAATTTTTTTGTTATATCAACAATTTTTCTCTGTTTATCAAGATTTGAGTCGTTAATCATAGTGATAACTCCTTGATCTTTCTTTCTACCGTTACAATTGTATCGTTATGACCTGAACCATGTGGAACTAACATTATTCTTTCAAGGTTAAAGCCTCGATTTTTTCCCAGACCGTTGCTGTTCCAACCAAAACATATAGCCTTACCCCCCAGCTTTACAACCCTTGCATACTCATCTTTTGCCTTTGACCACATGGCATTAGTTGTATCTTGCTTTGATACTGGCTTGCCAATGTTCTTGTAAGATTCTGATAACTGACGTGGTGAGTATGGAGGATCAAAGAGAACTGTATCGATTGAATTTGATTTTAAGGTCTTAAGAAATTCAATTGCATCCATGTGATGTTGAGATGGTGACGCTGGATTAAGATCATTTCGTAAGTCTGCTAACTCACTTTGACCTGAAAAAGCATCTACGGTAAAGCCTTCAATTTCTTGATCTAGGAATTCTGCAATCGGCTGAATTTGAAATGTCCACTTGTTAGGCATAGCCCATCTTCGTTCATAACGGATACACCATCCTCGTGATTGTCGATACTCGTCATAACGACTAAGGAACTTTTCAGTAATCTTTTCTGGATTAATCTGTAATACTTCCTTGCCTCTGATTGTAATTATGCAACAGTTTGACTTTGTTTTTTCCAGTAATTGTGCCATTGTTAAATGAGTCTTAACCCATCTGATTTTATTTAAGAATAGTCTTTCGCCTCCACTTGACTTTATTGTATGCCTTTGTTCTTCGGTTAAGTTAAAGTATTTTGCCAAGTGTTCTTCAATTTCAAATATGGTATGCTCTTTTTCATCTGCATATTCTTCTAGGAATGGCTTGAACATTTCAGTGAATCTTGGAAGCTGTTGTAATTGACTCATCGGGTTTGACTCCATTTGAAAGGATATTTTTTTGTGACGCTATGTTTTTTGTATGTTGATTGGTTTTTTAGAATGTATTCTCCATCATTCAAAGCATCAAGAAATCCCATAAGATATTCTCGTTTCATTAATTTATTCATCGTTATTGGTTTTTTGAAAGTTCGATCGAATTCTTTACTAAAGTATTCATATAGAAATTCCATACGTTGTATTGCAAATTTTTTACTCAATTTAATCCCACCAATTCCATTCAAAGCCACATGAGTTTGCGTTCCAATATGCTCTGACCATAGTTTTTGTATCTGAATATTCTAATGGGTGTCTTCCACTGTAAGTTTCTTTTTCAACAATTAATTTTTTAATAGAGTCACAAGTTATTTTTCCTGACTTTATATCTGCTTTAATCTCATCGTTGTATTCCTTAAAGGGCTTGTTTATCAGTGCATCTCTTTCTTGAGCTTCAGTCATCCACTGAGCAAATAATATTGCACCAACCACAAATAGAATTATAATTGTGATATGGATTGCAAGAGTTAGATGCGGAATTTTTCTCTTGGTTAAACTATTAGTCATTTGGACTCCATTTTTTATAATATTCATTTCGTTGTTCGTCTGATATTTGACAACCGAGATCAATCATCCTTTGACTGTTGTGAATGTTGAGTGGATATTCTTGGGGGTTATCCATTCTCCATACCCATAATTCATCACAATTCCATTGATCCATAGTTTCTACTTGGTATAATATTTCATCTGCTTCAATTTGTGTATCAACTAAAGTCGTAATTTCTTTTCTCCATGTGTCTTCAGTCAACATTCTTTCTGGAAGATTAGAATTAAGTCTTAAAATTTCCCTTGGGGAATTTGCTATTGTTGGTATTACTGGAATACAATCTTCTACAGTTTTTGTTATGATGTCCTTTTCTTCACTATCAAATCCTGAACCATCATAATGATAATAGCGTAATACTTCCCATAAATCTTTTGGGCTTTTGGTTTTTGTTGTTGTGGTAGTTACTATTTTACAATCTGATGTTTGAATTTCTGTTACTGAAATTTCTTTATATGGAATAGCTTTATCTGTAATCCAATAATTATAATTTTCTTGGATATTATCTGCTATTACCAATGAAACAATTAGTACAATTGCTGAAACAAATCCTATTGCAATTAGTGATAATCCATTTCTTTCAGTTTTGATTTTGCTACAGAAACTTTTCATGTGTTTAATGACTTCGATCATTCCAATGGTTAATCCTCCAAGTATGATTCCCCAGAAAATTAAAAAGCCATAGATGATATTTGATCCTATGTCAAGTTCAAAGATGAATACGCTTGAAGCAAATCCTGCAAATAGGACAAGAGATACCATTATCCATACTCGTTTATCCCTATAACATCTACATGCTAAATTGTGTATTTGCTCACTCATTTTTTATTGGCACTCCATGTGTTTTTATTTCCTGTATTCTAATTTTTAATAAAATAATATCATGATTTACATCGTCCAAGTCTGCACGTAAATCACGTCTTTCGTCTTCAAGATCAAATAACTTATCGTAATGATAATTCAAAATATCCTTCTCTATTTTGTTTAATCGCTTTTCTTTCAATTCTTAATCTCCTTTAATGAATCAATGATTTTCTTGAATACATTAATCAAAACTCCCTGACCTAAAGCTTCGCCAGCTACGGTTTTTGTTTCTCCCAAGTCGTAAGATTCATCCAAACCCATTATAATTTTTACTTCTGATAGGGTTAACCATCTGTAAGTATCTGGTAAAGTTGGGTGTTTTACTACTGGATTATCTCCTTGCTGTGCAAAATATCTTTTCTTTATTGCCTGAATCTGTGTCGAGTCTTCGGTGATAATTTGTGAATTAAAATTATTGCCTTTAGCCTTTTGATTATCCCAATGTTCAAACAACCAGCTTTTAGTTTCACGTGTAAACCATTCGCATCTTGGATCATCTGCCTTTAACAAAATTTCTCCAAGTGTTCTTTCTGATTTTGATTCTTCTGGAAACTTGTAATCGTCTGTTGTTGCTACTATGACAGCTCTTTTTCTAACTGTTAATTCACCATATTCTAACCCAGAAATGATTTTAACACTTACATTGTAACCCATTCTTTTTAATGCGTTAACCGTTGCTGTGCCGATTCCACTCTTTAAGTATGCTGGAACTTCTTCCAATACAATACATCTGGGGTTTACAGCTTCGACAATCATCAAAAAGAACATGGAGAGATCAGCGTTTTGATGTTCTTCGTACATTTCATTTCCCTGATTTCTTCTTGCTATTGAGAATGGCTCACATGGAATACCGCCAATTAAAAGTTCGACTTGATCTAATTCCGAGTAATCAATTTGTTCAATGCTTGAATTGTGCATTGTTCCTTTATGGTTAGCCTGCCACATGTCAGCATAAGATTCGTTTAGTTCTATTGCCCACTTTGAATTATAACCTGACTTTTTAGCAGACTGATCCATTAACCCTGCACCTGAAAATACAGCTCCATAGGAATTATCTTGTAGCCTTAAGAGTTTTCTTTGGGCTTGTTTAGTGCTAGTGATTATAATTTGTCCAACATAAACTACGACTCGTACAGATTTTTCCTCGTTAAATGACTCTGTTATTTTCTCATTGTTTAATTCGATGATCGGAGTTTTCTTGCCACAGATTATTTTTTCTCCTTCGTTATCAAGTGAGATTTGAATCTGTCTTTCCATAAATTTAACATTAATTTTAGAGCCTCGATAGAATCCTGCTTGTTCCAAGTATCTACCTTCAATCCAAATTCTAGGGTGATCCTTGCATTGTCCAATTGATAAAACTGTAGTACGAATCTTATCCATTTTGTTCACCTGCTTTTTTTATTATAGAATCTACAGAATAGCCACATAAGATTATGAAAATAGTATCAATTACTTTCTTTTGATCGTCTGTTGCTATTATCCATAATTTATTAAGTTGTGCCGATTTATCAAATGAACTTTCTTCGTCATCTTGTAACAATGAAAAGAAGCTGTTAAAAAATTCCTCTGGGATCTCTTTTGTCTTTGAGTAGTCAGAAGTCAATTAAAACCTCTCCACAATGGTTACATTCTACTCGATAGATATAGGGTAAACTTCTTTTAGAATCTGCATCATGCTCACTTGGAAGCTCGCCACATGCTTCGTCTTTATTTTCTCCTAGTCCACTTTTTTCATGCCAGTCATACACATAAGATTCTGTAGGACTAAATTGTAACATGGCTATTGTGTCTGTTTCTTTATCGAAATATTCACATGCCTCGTTATTACACATCAATTTTTTCTGCCTCCGAGTTTAACGGTCTTGATAGTTTGTTGGTTCATAACTAGTAAATTGTGTACGTAGTTAAAGTGCTTTTGTTTGTTCAAATGAACAGACAGCCAGGAATTTTTATTGGTGTTGTTCAAATTCTATAACACCAATCCACTATGTCTTTTCGTTCCTTATCGGTTAGAATCCTCCAATCCTTAAGGGTAATCTCTGGATCTAAACCAGACTTGTTTAGTAAAACATCTTTATCTCTGGGATCTAATTCATCCCAAAGCTCTTGAATGTGCATGGTTTTTCTGTCTAACATTTCTGTGGTAGTGTTCCTTGATCATTTTTTCTATATCCTAACCAAACTAAATGCTGTACTTTTTTCCAATCTGGATTAGGCTTTGTAATTATCTGACTAATCTCTTTATGAATAGGACATAAGGTAGTGGTTAAACAATCTTCATTACAACCACATTTCATTTAGAATTTTTCCTCATTAAATCAATTGCTTTCTTTTCTAATCTTCTTCTTGCACCACATTTTAGACCTTCGTATATTTCTATACGGTTTATTGCATAGTCTGATTTTTCATCTTCAGTTAGAATCTTTGGTATTCCTTGATCAGTAAACTTGTCAATGTATTTTTTATTTCTACTATACTTAATACAACAACAACTCGATAAATTACATTCATCTAAGGCATACATTCGTACATCTCTTTGTCTGTGTGATGTTTCATAATGTCTACATTTAGTACAAAGATCAAGTGGAGGCATGTTTTAGCATCCTCACTTTTACTGTATCTGATTTGACTTCACTAGCTCTTTTCTCTGTAAGAAATTCTTTATAGACGCAACCGCAACTAGTAAATTCAATTCGGTATAGATTCTTTTTAATCAAACCTCACGTTCAACCCATGTTTTTCTTTTAGATGTCTTGTTAATTCCTTAGTGGTATTTTCAATTACTTCTGAACATACCTCGCCTTCATCGTATCGAGAATCTTCTGAATCAGTGATAATCGTTCCATCATCTAACGTTGATACTTCACAATACCATCCTTGCCAGTCAGAAAAATAATCGTTAATAGAATCAGTCATGGTTTTTATCTTCAACTACTCCTACGTATTCATATTCCTCATAGACTTTTTTTCCACAAGAATCGCACTTGAAAGGTATTACATAAACACCGTCTACGTATCCACTTTCCATTTTACCTATCTTAGTTAATCCTTCATCATGTTCACATGTCATTATCTAGCACCTCCTTGATAAGCTTCTAACGCCATCTTAATCGCTTTTTGTAAAGTTTCTTCTGTGTAATCGTTGAGTGATTTTAATGGTGTCTTTGTTGATTCACACCCTAAATCAAATACAGTTGTGCCACCATATTCCTCAACCTCATCAATGATCCACAATGCAATATACTCCATGCAATCATCGGTTAGATGGTTATTATCACTACGGTCTTTCTCGATTTGATTCGGGTTCTTTAATAAATTATTCTTGTTAAATTTAAATCCCATTTAGTATCCCATCCTATAACCAATTGTATCTAATGAATGGGAAGGCTTTCCATAAACAATTGCTAGTCTTCCGATTCTAATGTAATAACTTTGAATGTTATAATGAAAAATCTTTTCTAGTTTAGACTTGTCCATGATCATTATGATTAAAATGTTATCTTTAAAATGAAATGATTTCATTCAGATTTCCCTGTTCCGTTACACTTACTGCAAGTAACCTCATCATAATTACTGTTGTAATCATTATCTTCCATGTAAGATCCTTTTCCATGACACTGTAGGCAAATACCTTTTTCTATTAATTCCATGTCTTGCATTATTCCTAAGAGCTGTCTTTGTTGTGATGGTAGAAATTCATGCCAGTAACTTAGATCATAAAATGAAATTAAGTTTGGTGTTAAAAATCCCGAACTTGCTTTTGCTAAAACATCTCTATGATTATACTTTTGCCAAAGTCGTTTGCCTTCTTCTCCTTCTAACTTACTTAGAGAATAACTGTTAAGCTTCAATTCTTTTTTCTCCTAGAATTAGCATTAGGACATTCATTATATATTTCAGTTTCATCGATTTCTAATCCACAATATTCACATATACCAGACATGTCGTTTTTTATTTTCTTTTCTTTTAAGTTGAACTTTTTTATTGCCTTTAGTTTTTTTATTGTTGATTTTGCCAATGGAGAAAACTCATGATCATTTATGCTTCCGTTAAAATGATCTGGGAATGGTTCACCACATTTTCTACCGCCAGTTAGAATTTTCTTACACCAGAAATCTTGTTCGCCTTTTGGATCGGCTTTTCCTTTTATCTCGATATTCATTTTTTAACTCTCCTTTCAAATACTT
>Ga0209618_1000001_pt1 | contig 66131 bp, 160 predicted proteins | sample Rifsed13ft3_FD_184007 | JGI IMG/M metagenome (GOLD analysis project Ga0209618, IMG submission 184007) | Soil microbial communities from Rifle, Colorado, USA - sediment 13ft 3 (SPAdes) (version 2) | ecosystem: Environmental > Terrestrial > Deep subsurface > Rock core/Sediment | place: Rifle... | reverse complement strand
ATGATAAGATTACTGTTGATTCAGAATTCGAGTTAATGAAAATAGCAAACGATTTTGATATTATTGAACCTATGAAAGTTGCAGTTATTAAGTAAGAAGGTTTCCCGAAGGAAACCAACGAGGATTTATTGTTTCCACAAACATAACTAGTTCTGCACATAATGTAAGTGCGTTCTTTATTATTCATGGAAAGTATAAAAAGATTCGTAAAACTGACGAATAAATAAAGAGTTATAAGTTTAAGTTATAAGTTTAATACAATGACATCAAATTACGAAGTCAAATACGCAGGTGGCAAAATCAAAGCCATCGTTATCGGAGTAATTTTAGTAGTAATAATCGCCATTGTCCTTTCAGCAGGAATTAAGATCGTTGATGCAGGGCATAGAGGTATTTTATTGCACTTCCAACAAATTGACGGAGTTCAATGTGACGAAAAAACAGGCGACTGTATAGCAATCAAACCTCCTCTTAAGGAAGGGATGCACTTTGTTGTACCATTCCAAGATGATATAGTCCAGATGGAAGTCAGGACACAAAAGTTTGAAAAGACAACAGGTGCAGGTTCAAAGGACTTGCAGGGAGTTTCAACCACAGTAGCAATTAACTATAGGGTTAGTCCTGAATCAGCAAACCTGCTTTTTGCAACAGTTGGGTTGGATTATACAGTTAGAATCATAACACCAGCAGTAGATGAAGTAGTAAAACAGATCACAGCAAGGTACAACGCAGAGGAACTTATCACCAAAAGGGAAATTGTCAAAGGAGAGATTGTTCAGGCATTAGGTCAAAGACTAGCAAGGTTCAATCTTCTACAACAAGAAGTCAGTATTACTGACTTTCAATTTTCGACACAATTCTCTAATGCAGTTGATGCCAAAGTAACAGCCGAACAAAATGCAAAAACTGCTCAAAATGTAGTAGCGATCAAAGAAGCAGAAGCACAACAGGCTCAAGCTGTAGCACATGGAATACAGCTTGCAGCAATTGAAACAGCAGAAGGTGTAAAACAAGCACATATCCTTGAAGCAGAAGGTATAGCTCAAGCAATTACAATCCAAGCTCAAGCAAACCAAGAGGCAATTAGATTGCTAACAGAAATGTTAAGAAACAACCCAGAGTATATTGAATATCTGAGGTTATTGCAGTGGAACGGTCATTTACCAGACACATTGATTATTACAGATTCGGAAGGAAACAATCTACTATTACAAATACCGACAAAAACCATACAACAGCAATCGCAGGAGTAATCTAATAATGCCATCAGGCTTTATTATTGAAATAATTGTAATCGCTTCCTGCGGAGCTGGATTTTTTCTATTTTACAAATTTTGGTGGGAAAAAAGAATTGACAGAAAGGACTGTATCGAACTGCTAAGGTCTAAAGGAATTGCTGATCATCCAGAATCAATTACAAAAAGATACTACAAACTTCAGGGAGATAATCTTTCAGAAAAAGATGTAAGAAAACTGACAAACCAATACATACATCTAAACAAGGAATTCTTCCTAACAATGTATGATTTAGGTAAACGAGAAGATAAAGAGGATAAAGAGAATGAAAATAAAGAGAGTGATTAGATATTTCATATAGCTGGCGTGAACGCTTGCGTATTCGACTTGGTAAGCTTATTGAAAAATATAACCTAGAACCAAATGATCTTGATTGGGTAGAAGATCACATTGAGGAATTATGTAGGGTAGCAGATATTAGATGCAAGGCAATAGATCCAAACAAGGCAGTAGATCAGGTAATTGACGAGTTAGACAATGAGGCATTTGACAAGTTTTCCAAAGGGGTAATTGACGAAGTAAAGGCAAGAATTGACAAAAACAAAAGATTGGAGAAGAAACGTAAAAAGAAAAAGACTTTTGAGGAAGAATCAGTTGAAACTCAGATACCAATTGTATATCCAGACAACGTTGCACCATTTGAAAAACCACAAGCGATGGAGGCCACACCACATGGATGATGTATTAAGAATTACATTACCAAGTTTTATTGGGATATTAATAAGTACACCAATAATGCTAATGATTGATTTATCAAAACAAGATCAAATAACTATGTTCTTTATACTACTTCCAATGATGGTAGGTGCGATGATAAGCATGGTTATAGCATTTAGAAGCATATCACCAAAAAAGGAAATATAAAAAATGAGTAGTGAAAATAAAAAGAAGACAAAAGAGGATTTAGAAAAAAAGATAGTTGAACTGGAAGACAAACTTTCAAGTCTAAGTAATATGTTGAGTGATGAATCATATCCACTAACACCATCTATGCTGAAAAAGAATCCACCAACAGAACCAAGAGATCGACATACAGTTTTAGATAGATTGATGTCAGAAAGACATTCACTGCCCAGAATTTCAGAATTAGATCCAGATGATTTAGATCCTGACGGTTCTGCAAAAAGACAGTTATTAGCAATTGCACAGGAAAATTATCTAAAGCAACTTAAGAAACATGATACACGTGGAACAATGCCAAAAGGATTCGGTGTCGATCCGAAATCACCTTTTTCATTAATCATGTCATATGATAAAAAATATGCAAAAGGAATACTAAAATCAAAAAGATGCCTTGGTTGTAAAAAATTTCTAGATAAACAGCACGTAATACTTTGCCATGAATGTGCAACTAATAAACTAACAGAGCAAGAACTCAATCAAGTAATAAGGAGATTCACAACTTGGGGATTTTACAAAAAATCATTTTTAACAAATATTGCGTTAAAACTAAAACTTGCAAAAGTTATGACGGAAGAAAAACATGAGTGATGTTCCACTTCACATAAAAATAATGGCTTCTTTAGGAATTATAAAAGTGACACAAAAACGATCACCACCAGAAAAAAAAGGAACACTGCCAAAAGGATTTAGTAACAAACCAAGTTCTTTCTCAAAACCACGAAGAAGTTTCAATCCAATGTCTTATATATCATATATTATTCCGTTAGGAATTATAATTCCATTAATATTTGCATTTTTACCAGTAATTAATGATGCAGATACAAATGCGAAAGTTAATGAAATACAGACATTACAGGGCAAAGCAAAAGTTGTAGCTGATAAGGAGGAAAAAGATAATTGGGAAAAAGAAGTTGAAAAGTATGATAACCCAGAAATATTACCAAAATTATTAAACTTAAAATCAGAAATAGATGTTGCAAGTTGCGAAAAATTAGGGCAGATGTTAGAAAATGAAAGGTGGACACTAAGAGCCTATGTAGCTCACACAATATTGGAGAAAAACTGCATATAAAATAAAACCTTTTGTATTAGTACACAAATAAACAAAACAGTGTCTATACAAAAATTCCTGAACTACAAACAACTGGTCTATGATATAATAGAGAAAAGCGGTTCAGTTGGATTAACACATCAAGAAATCGATAAAGAATCCAAGATCCATCACGACACAAGGCAGAAAATTCTCTACCGATTACGTGATGAAGGAAAAATCTATTTCAGCGTTCATGTGGCAAAGTGGAAGTTATTAAAGTATAAATCAAGATTTGAGTACGAGTCGATGGAATGGTGTGCAGGATAGCGATCTTAAATCTTAAAGAATAATCTTATATTCAATTCATCTACATCACAAACGATACAGTTGGGAGAATCAAATGCCTAGTCTTGGGTTCATTATGGCTATTATTGGTGCAAGTGTAGGTATGTTAATTGGAATCCTAATTTTTAGTGAAGTAGCTGCTATACTTGATTGTACCACAGTAGAATCTGAAGCATTTAAGCAAGAATGTGAAAACGCAAAAGATGTTGGATGGACAGTAATTGCCATATTGCCAATTGCATTATTCTTCGCAATATTTGCAATATTTGGTGGGCTACAATTTGATTTTGGTAGTAAAATAAATAACATGCAAAAAATTCTAAGAATATCACAAAAAAATGGTAAAACTCAAATAGAGAATATAACAATCAGTCAGAAGTTGATGTTATTTTTTGGATTGGCAAAGGTGAAAAAGATATGACTGAAACTGAAACTATAGAAGAATTAAAAAAGAAAATTCATGAACTAGAACTTGAAATTGCTAAATTAAAAGGTGCAAATGAAACCTTGATGGCTCTTTATCATAGTCGTCCATCTACTACAATTATTGAAAAACATCACCCACCAAAACGATACCCACCTCCATTTCCAATGTGGCCAAACAAATATCCAAGTTATGAATCTAAATTATGGAGGTAATTTTATGAATGGATGGAAATCAACTATAATATCAGTTTATTTAATCACATTTAAAAATAATGATACTCCTCACATGATAGTAAAAACAAAAGAAGACGCAGTAGAATATTGCAAAGTTCATCCTGAATATGATTGGGATTGTTGGGGTGTAGAAACCAGAATCCCACAACTTGCAGTTAAAATAAAGAGAAAACATAAATGAAAACGAAATCTGTAACAAATCAAGTTTATTGTTGTGAAGTATGTACTTATGAATCACCTAATAGCACAATGTTCAACACTTGCCTAGTATGTACCAAAAATTACTGTGTTTTGAATTGCAAGAGTGATTTGTATTTCATTTACAATCAAAATGTATGTAGAATATGCAAGGATAACCCAATGGTTGAAGAACTTACAGACAAGTGGCTAAAAGAATGGCGTGAGAAACTACCATTTGTTAAAAAAAGTTACCAAGACATAAGTAAGGAGGCTCTAAAATTGGATAAGAGATTTGCAAAAGACTGGAAAGAGAATTTGGAGAAATACGAAGAAGAACACAGAGATTTAACACCATGAGTACATGCAAGTCAGACAATTCTTTTTTCTTTATATTTATTCCAGTTATGGTGATGATGCTTCTCATAGTTAATCTAAGCTCAATCTCAAATAATAATGAGGATAGTTTGTTGACAGATGAACAGAAATTAGCAAAACAAAAAGTAATGGCACTGGAAAAAGAAAAGGAGTTCATCAAAAAACAAGAGGAGGCAAAATGGTGGGATGATCAGATAACCTACGTGTTAAATGAGAAACCACTTCCGATAGTTGGGATTGGCGGAATGATAATTTTTCTCACGTTAATTAAGACATCACAAATGAAAAGTGAATTTGGTATGATCTTTGGTGGTAGATGGAGATGGTTAAACTGGTTAAACATGCCATCAATCATTGTAATTTTTACAGGAATGATATATCTTGCATGGTTAGCTGGGTATGTTAATCTTACAGGTGCAGAAATATGAAAACAAGAACAAGTGGCCATTTTTATATATTTAAAACTAAAAAGGCGGAAATTGGTTTGAATGAAACGCCAAAAAAAACAATTCACATATTTCCAAAAACTCAGAGGATGCAGATTAGAGTTCAAACATCCTGGGATTCAAAAGATGATATTGTAATTAAAGACGCTAGAAATGTAATAATCGAAAAGACTTTAAGACATCCTAAATGGGGATAAATCGAAATAGAAGGCTCGTTCTTGGATTAGCAAAAACGAACCAGCGTGGATTTATGGTTTCCACAAACATTACATTAGCATCATATCTAGATCGTAAAAATATAAAAATATTATGTATTAAAAAAAGAAAGGGGTAATTAAATTTGTGAGAAAGCGAATAGAGCTCCTGCACCTGCGATCGCAGCAGAAAGGATCATACCAAACCAATCTGGTCTGCCTGATTTTGCCATTAGGTTATAGAAATTATGGGAGGTAATAAAGTTATAAGTTTAAGTTATAAGTTTAATAAGTTAGAATCCGATCCACTAACAATGACATGGGGAACGAGTCAAAACAAAATTGAAGAACAAAATCATAATCCGAGTCAGATTCCATTTGAAGAACACACCAACTATCTGAGTCATGCTCACAATGAAGAACATATAGAACTTTCGAGCCATTCAATATATGAAACACATGATGCACTTTCGAGTCATTTTCATGTTGAAAAACACTACAAGAATCCGAGTCATCTAGTAATTGAAAAACAGGAAAACGATACGAGCCATGATGGTTTTGAAGAACACATAAATGATTCGAGTCATAAAAAGCATGAAAAACATAATACAGTTACGAGTCACAAACCACATGAAAAACAAGATTTGATTCCGAGTCACATAAATATTGAAGAACAAAAATTAGATCCGAGTCAATCAATATATGAAACACATGATAAACTTCCGAGTCATAGGTTTGTTGAAAAACAAAGTAAAGATCCGAGTCAATGTAGAATTGAAGAACATAATCAGTATCCGAGCCAAATGGAAGATGAAAAACGGAAAAAGCTTTCGAGCCAATCAATAATTGAAAAACATAAGATAGATTCGAGCCAAAAGAATGTTGAAATACAACATGTCAATTCGAGTCATGTAGACCTTGAAATTCAAAAGACGAATCCGAGTCACGATCCATATGAAAAACATGGTGTCATTACGAGTCAATATTTCGTTGAAGAACAAATCAATTATCCGAGTCATACCAACTTTGTAGAACAAAGTAACAATCCGAGTCAGTATTGGTTTGTAGAACAGAACAAAGATTCGAGTCAATTCATGCTTGAAGAACAGGAAAAAAATCCGAGTCAAATAATAATTGGAAAACAATTTTCATATCCGAGTCAATACTTGATTGAAATACAAAGAGTTGATACGAGTCAAAATAAAATTGAAGAACAAGCTAATAATACGAGTCACCAACTACATGAAGAACATGGTGTAATTCCGAGCCACACACCAGATGAAGAACATCGAATAGTTTCGAGTCACAGACCAATTGAAAAACATAATTATGATACGAGTCAAACCATATTTGAAATACAGAACGGTTATCCGAGTCATAGAACAGATGAAAAACAAAAGAATAATTCGAGTCATTCATTTATTGAAAAACATAAATATAATTCGAGTCAAAGTTTAATTGGAATACATGACAAAGATCCGAGTCCTATCAAAATTGAAACACATGGCAGGAATACGAGTCACAGTTTAATTGAAAAACAAAGCAGGGATACGAGTCACAGTGTAAATGAAAACCAAAACACTCTTGCGAGTCAAAAGAAAATTGAAGAACATGCGGAACTTACGAGTCTAAAGCATCTTGAAGAACAGAACAACTATACGAGTCATTTTCCAATTGGAGAACAATATTGGCATCCGAGTTATTTCTTAATTGAAAAATATGGCAAAGATACGAGTCAAAGTTTACTTGTAGAACATAAAAAAAATCCGAGTCATTGTACGATTGAAGAACAAAATCATAATCCGAGTCAAAATTTCTTTGAAGAACACTATGATAATACGAGTCACATAATAATTGAAAAACATGTTTCATATCCGAGTCAGTATTCTCTTGAAGAACAAGTCATGAATTCGAGTCAAAGTTTATTTGGAATACAAAATGAACATACGAGTCATATGATGCTTGAAAAACAGGATGAGCATACGAGTCATCATGTAAATGAAAAACAAATGAAAGATCCGAGCCAAAACATTATTGAAGAACAAACTAATCATTCGAGTCAATTTCCATTTGAAGAACAATATGCGAATTCGAGTCATAGTATAAATGAAAAACAAATAGTTGTTCCGAGTCATACAACCATTGAAAAACATATAGAATATTCGAGTCATCAAAAATTTGAAAAACAAGACACGCATACTAGTCCTAATCGCTTTGAAAAACAAATGGATGATACGAAATGAGTAATTCAAAAAAATCAAAGAACATAATGCGAGTGGAATATCAAGAACCACAACTTATTCCACTTCCAATTATGCGAGGCTTGGTAGAAATTTTCTATGACTTTCAAGGACAGCGAATAGCTACTTTCAATAATGTATTGATGAATTGCGAACGAAATGGAATCTCCGAAGAAGACTTGGAGAAAAAATATGGAGTAAAATCACTCATTGACGAGGCAAAAACTTTTGAAGATAAGATTAAGAAAAGACTCGATTCAGAAGTTGTTAATTATAAAATCTATGACAAATACTTGCAACATATCCAGGGTATAGGTTCAATTCTTTCCGCAGGATTAGTTGCTAACATTGGTGACATCGCAAAGTTTGATACTATATCAAAACTATGGATGTATGCAGGTTTAGGGTTTAACAAGTTTTGTCCAGAGTGTGAGCATCCTACTTTTGTAAACGTAGAATATGAAGATCGTGAAGGCAATATAACTAAAGGAAAGAAATTAAAACCATTTGAAAATTGTCCAGAATGTAATCACAAAACAAACCCAATAATTCAAAAGCGAACCAAAGGCTACCAAGATAATTGGAGTCCAAGATTAAGAGTTTTATGCTGGAAGATCGGTTCAAGTTTTGTAAAGCAAAAAGCAGCCAAGTCAGGCTATAGAAGAATTTATGAAAGTTTCAGACGAGATGATACAGAATTTCATCCAACAAAAGTGAAGGAAAATGGCAAGACAAAATACAATGACGGTCACATGTATAACCGAGCTGTAAGAAAAACTGTAAAGATTTTCATGAGTCACCTATGGATTACATGGAGAGAGATGGAAGGCTTGGAAGTAAAAGCACCATATGTCGAAAAAGTTTTAGGCCACGATATAATTAAGCCATTCAAGGACAGATGACATTAGTTACTTGGAAAGACAGAATCGGTCTTGCACTAAAGAAAGGTAAATTCACAAAAGAAGATGATCAACTGGCAGTAGACTTTAACACATGTGCAATTAGTGAAAGAGTAAATAAAAAATTCGTCAATAATAATCAGGCATTTGAATATCTTACACCTAAAGCTGGTTCATTAGGTTCAAGATTTTATAATCATGTTCACTCAAACCAAGTAAAATCGGCATTAGCAATTTATAAAAAGATACAAAAACTAAAGCGATTAAGAAGAAGAAAATGAAACAGGAAGTTAGATTCAACCCATACTTGGATTATAATGAAAAAAATTTTGGATTGTTAAAGCTTCGTGCAAGGTATCCAAAAGAAACCGAGGATCAGATTTATGACAGACTGTTTGGTAGAAGAAAATGAAAGAACCAGAATTTCATCCAAAATCATTAAAAAGTAAGGATAAGATTATCAAATTACATTATGAAACGCTGAAGAAATGTATCAAAATCACAAACCATTTCGTTGATTCAAAGATTAAGAGTATGACTTGGCATTTGGATAATGGATTTACAATTACCTTTAGAGATAGAAAAAGGAATAGAATTAAGCCACAACTAAAATTATTAAAACCAGTATGGGATATTGAAAAAGCAGTTAAATCAATGAATACTAGAGAAGGAAAGAAACTGCAAAAGAAGTTAAGCGATAGTTATCGTGGGGATAGATAAAATGAGCAACGTTGACGAATATGAACTTAGTAACTGGACATGGATATTAGCACCTATTTTTGTATTAATCATTCTTGGAGTAACAGTTGTTCCGTCATTATACTATGCTGAAGAAAAGGCCAAGGAAAAAGAAACTGTAATGAATTTGGATTGCCAACAGTTAAAACAATTTATTATTGAACATATTGAAAGTGATTATCAAAAACACGACCATTGGAATTATCTAAAAGCAAAAGAATTGCATGAATGGAAGTGTGAGAAATGAAAGAAAAAATGTTTATCAAAACACAGTTGAATGAAATTATAAAACATTTACCAAAGGATTTAGATTGTTCATTATCAGAAACAAAAACAAATAATGGAATTGATTTAGTAATAACAATACCATTTTCTGAAAGTAGAATTGAACATTTAGCATACAAATTACACAAAAAAGAATTTCTTGAATTTAAAAGGAATGAAGAATATAATGAAAAAGGCTTTCCGAAATGCTGGTTTTGTAATTTTGTAGCAAAAGATTACAACGAAATGGAATCACACCATAGGAGTAAACACCCACAATGATTGAAGATATGCCTAAAGAAGTTAAAGAGGATTTATTACAAACAATGGAAATATTGATACCATTTACAAAATATACAAAACTAATGCTTGATAAAATAATTTCTAGTAATCAAAACGATGATAAAAAAACATTAAAAGCAAAATTTTTGTTTAATTGTGGAGTAATGTTTGATGACTATTGGACAGATTTAAAGGGTGTAAAAAAATGAGTCGCAAACCATTATGGCAGACTGATAAAAGTAGACAAAAATGTGAAATCTCAGGATGTAACTATACCTCAGAAAGAGATTTTGGGGTGTGTTTCAAACATAGAATTATTGCTTTCAACGAGATAAAGGGATATGACATTCAGTTTATTCAGCATAAGGATTAACTATGAAAGTAGCTCTAGTTGGAACATCAATTGCATTAACTGAACAGGAAGAAAAGGATATGAGGCAATTCATTTCAATTGTTTTAAAACGATATGACATTAACAGTACAATAATTATCAGTGGTGGTGCAAAAGGAGTTGATACACTGGCAATCGAAATTGCAGAGAGTATGGGATTCAAGACAGAAGTAGACAGATACAAACCCGATACAAATCATTGGGAGGATCAGAATGGTAAAAAGGGATACAAGAGTAGGAATTTATTAATTGCTAAAGAGTGTGACGAGCTACATAGTTTTTCAGTTCCATATCATAAGTTAAAATGTTATCATCATGAGGAACTTGAAGAACATGAAAGAACTGCTGCCTGTTGGACCTTACTGAAGGTAAAACAAATGGATAAGCCTTGCCAATTAATTGTAATGCCACCAGACGAATCAATAAATTACAAGGAGTTAAGGAAATATGAAGACTAAATCACTAAAAATTTTTAAACTTACTGCATCAAGTCGAGAGGAACATGAAATGATGATGCCATTTGAAATGTGTACCTGTGGCCACCAAAGGCAGGATCATGGGGATTCATTTGCACTTGGTCATGGGATGTGCCTGTATGGAGAATTTCATGGAATATGTTCATGTATTAAGTTCACATGGAGTGGAAAATATGTCAAAGAATAATCGACTATGTAACTTTAAAAACTGCACTGGTGAACAACTAAAGGAATCCTGTGGTTGCTGGATCTGCCAAAAATGTAAAAGAACCGATGGAACTGATTGCAACTGGCTATGACTAATGAAAAATGTATTTGTGAAATTCACAAGAAACACAAGCTTTGTCATGGAGATTGTCCATGTAATGACGGTGAAATAGGTGGGAGAAGGGTTTGGTAAAATGAAGTCTGAAAAAGAGATCAAAGAGATGTATGACAAACTGAAGGAGATAGAATTAATCACAAATCCATCTACTATTAAATTTGCAGAATGGATTCTTGATATTGGTGACAAGAAAGAAATAGAATTTTGGAAAGAGATCATTGATGGCATTGTCGATGCACGAAGGAGAAATAAGAAATAAATTTGTCATTAAGAGAAGGAGTGAAAGTTAATTTTCATTGTAGTCATTGTGGTGCTAAGCAAATTGGTGAAGTCGTACAAATCCACTTAACCAAAGAGGCTATGATTTTAGACTTGCAAGCATGTGATCAATGTCATGAATTACAACATTATAAAATATTTTGTGGTGGAATTAAAGTAAAATGAATCACGATAAACTAAAGCAGGTAATCCAGGATCATGCAATAAAAAGGCAGACGGTAGTTCTAAGTTCGGGAAAGACTAGCGATATTTATTATGACATTCGAGAATTAATGTCAGATCCAGATCACATGTCATTAGTGGCAGAAGTCTTCCTATCTAAAATTAGAGAAATTGGTCACATAAGATCAATTGGTGGGCTAGCTACAGGCTCAATATCAATTGCCTGTGCAATACAATATCACGCATTAAGAGATTACAAATTTTTACTAAACACATTCTATGTAAGAAAAAATAGAAAAAAATACGGTTTACAAAAGCAGGTCGAGGGAATACTAAAGCCACCTGTAGCAATAGTTGACGATGTATTATATTCAGGAACATCAATTTCAATAGCCTTAACAGAACTTGATAAAATCAACGTGCCTGTTTCAGCAATTATTCCACTGATATTTCGAGGCGATGAAAAAAAATTACAGGAAGCACACGACATGTTTGGGAAAAAGATATATCCTATATTCATGGAAGAAGAATTAATTTAATGCCATTTAAAAATGATCGCGAATTTTGGACCTTTGTTCAGTCTGTATTACATACATCACAAATGGCAAAAAGTTTAGAACCGAAACAAATTACAGCATTAGCAGAATATATCAGATCACAGAATTGCCCACAGTTGTCCTATGATGACTGGCTCGATATAGAAAAATCCATAATTGATTCAAAGTATGTTATAATGGGAAGTTTGGCAACTGGACTCACACAAGCTCTAGGTGGAAAAATCTCAAATAAAGCATTTGAAGAAATAAGAAATCTTGACAGTGGATTTAGGGATACTGTAGAAAATATTGATTTAGAAGACATAGAAAGAAAACTAAAGCAATCAAAAATTACAATACCCGATCTTACAAAAGTATTAGATTTAGCAAAATCATTTCAGAAAGAAAAAAAGGAGTTTAGAAATAAACCATGAGTGGTTGTTGTCCTGAACTGCCTGAAACTAATAGACAAAAATGTATTCGGGCATGGGAAACTGCAAAAGTAATTGTAGCAAGTTTAAGAAAAGAAGGCAAGTTAAACGATATTCCAGAATGTAACACAAATGAGATTCAAATAGAACTAATCAGGAATGTTGTATGCAGAATAAACAGTATTGGTAAATTGTCATATGGATATGGATTAAGGTTTCATGGGCAGAAAAGTAAATTAGAAAAGAGGTTGAGGATATGAAACTACAAACAGAAGTATCGCCTGAAGTAATGGAAAAGATACAAAAATGCTATAGAGAAAAAAAACCCTTTACTTGGAAAGGGAAAAAATATTTAATTAACTCAGGTGGGGAAATTAAATATAAATATGATACAAAAACATGGCATACTGAATTACATTTATCAGAAATATCGAAGAAGTAATAAGGCATAATTAAATTTGATAGAAAATGGCACGTGGAAAATCCCATTGGCGTATGTTTGCAATTGGCTGTGCCGATTGTCATACAGGTCTAAATCTAACTAGGCATCACTTAAAAGACAAGTATGGACTAAAGACAGGCGAGATACAAATTCTATGCAGAACATGTCACAACCTAGCCGAAGATAGATATAATGCCCAATTTTTTATCGAACTTACCCCAAACGAAAAACTCCAACTTGATTACATGAACGGTTTACTTCCATTTTATTCCTTATACGGTAATCATAAAACAGAACCGATCAAAAAATAATCTTATATGTTAAATGATTGAAGATAATGAATGATCTTATTATTAATTGGTGGAAATCCCAAAGGATATGGTGAACCATTCCATCCAAAAACACTTTCAGGTAAAAGGCTTTTAAAATTAATCGACAAACATCATCTAATAACACAGTTAATGGACTTGTGGCAAACTGAGGAGGAAGAAGCGATAGGTACAGTAGATCCAAAAGGAATCTACTACTTGCAAAAACAAGCACAAGACAAAAGCATTAGAATCATAGCATTAGGTTACAAAGTTTATCATACACTACAAAACTGTAATGTTACTTGTGAATATCTACCTCATCCAGCAAGTAGAAGAAAAATCGATTTACAAACACTAGAAGCTGGTTTGATTAATAAAGGTGGTCAAAGTTGAATTTCCTACAAAAATTTAACAATTGGTCGCAAAATACGAAAAAGAAGATTGATCCTAAATCCTATTGCAATAAATGTGGACATTATCATTTTTCAATGCTAAGTAAAAGATGTATGAAAGTTGGCTGTGATTGTAAAGTTCGGGATATGACAGGTAAATGACTTTTCTACTGATACTTGCTTTCGTTTTGTTTGGTGCTGGATTATTGGGATTGTTAGTTTTACCCCAAGCCCAAATTTCTCCGAATCCTATAACTGGCTCTCATCGTTACATGAAATTGCATCCTTGATGATAGCTGCTGGTCTTATATCATTTACATTCTGGTGTGTAGAGTGTTTAATTTTTGCAAATCCTATAGATGATTCTAAATTAAAATCAAACAAGTATGAAAAAAGAGCCGAAGAATATTTTAAGAACAAAAATAAGGTAAAACAATGATAACTTATGACGAGTTCTTAAAAGAACCAATACCAATAAACAAACAATATACACTGACAAGAGAAGAATACTATAAACAATTTATTCCAAACGGAGATCCACGAGAATTCTATAATCAATTACTAAAAATTGAAGAAGATAAAAAATGAAAAACTATGGACGAACTGTATCTATGTGTGAAGTAGCTTGCAATTTTTTACTCTATGAAGAATGTAAAGGTAAATGTGTTAAACATAGGATTCTGTGGGGAATATGTGAGGAGGATAAAGTATGGTAAATCAGTTAATGTTAAGTCTTCTCATCGGTGTTGTATCTGCGGTGTTAGGTTCATTATTTCTAGGAAATGTATTTGGTTGCGAACAATATACATCTGATGATCCAGCTTTTAAGGAAAGAGCAAAAATTATATTTGAAATGTGTCAACAAGCTCAATCAAGTTATATAACAATTTATTTTATTGCAGCATTACTAATTCCATTAATTGTGAACATGATATGGAACAAGTGGCCTCAAACTAAGGAAAAGAAATTATGAACTTGATATTCTTCTTACCTGTAATTATTTGCATATCAGTTTCAACAGTATTTTTTTTATTAGGGAGTTATGATTATGGATTTATAATATTATTAATGGGGTTAGTTGTTACATTAATGACATGGGTTAGAGAACTAGGCCCACTTAAACAGTTATGACTAAAAAAATTGAAACTGATTATTACGGTAGAGTAAAGGGCTGGCAGCCAATTAAAAAGAAACCTAAGATGTATTCAATAGGAGTAGGTGTTAAAGCTTGTTCAAAGTGCGGTAAATTATATTTTGATACATGGTCAATGTATTGTCAGCTAGATGGAAAATGGTTAGCAAATACAGACTTTCTTGATTTAAAACACAGAAAATTACTAGGAATTAATGAGCCTTCAAGACAGCCAGGATGGTTATTGACTAATGCTTTGTAAAGGGTTCTTATTGTTCTATATTGGTTCTTTAATGGTATTCACCACAATAGCCATAATACTAATTGAACTTATTACAATCTCATTACCAGAATGGTTAGCATTTGTGTTGATGCCTGTCTTCCTTTTTGGCTTATTATTCATGCTTGTGGGAGAACACGCAATAGACAAAAGAGGGAAAGTAAATGCTTTGTAATTCTAAACATCAAACTAAACCAATTTACTGCATTAGAAGGAAAGGACATAAAGGTGCAGTGATGAAGAAAGGCATAGAGGGATATGAGTATAATAATTAAACCTATAAAAATTAAAACAGGCTTTTATCTATTGATACCAAAAACTATTGCAGAATTAATTAACTTAAAGGATAGTACAAAATTTAAACTAACGATCAAAAATGATGGCAAAAAAATAATACAATATATTGAAAATAAGTCAAAACGAAAAATAGTAAGAAAAGTAAGAAAAAAAACTAGGAGAAGGAAATGAACTGTACTTATTGTACTAATGACTCTATTACCCACTGTGATGATTGTCATAAGGAATTATGTAATTATCATGTCTTTGGACATCGATGTTATATGTATGAATAAACCGATCAAATAGTAATCTTATATACTAAGTTAAAGTTATCCCAAAGCGTGAGTTTCGTAACTTTAACTCAATTGGGGTTGTAGTTGGCTAAGTTTTCGTTAAAAGGACACTTTCCAATCCTCGAATTTAAATTAATGAGAGGACCAATTGTAATATGCAAAGTCGGAGATAGACAGATAGAAATTCGCAGAGCCATAAGACAGCAAGGAAAGTTTTGGATGACTTCCGATGCAGTGTTCGAGCTTGATGGTGAATATTCTTACGAGTTAATTGGCCAGCAGTGCTTGTTCTATAACATGTTTAACGCAAAACCAATCTCACTACAGGGAATTGAAAAGATCCAACAGTTGTATCGTGAAAGAAAAGCAGGAACGATTGTAAGGGAAATCGAGAGAATTAATAATGCACTAGAAATGTCAGCAGATAAAAAATACACAGATCCGATTCACGCACTATCCGAACTATACAAAGGAAAGATTGATGAAATATCCCAGCAGGACATGAAGTTTTTAATTGATTACAAGGTCTTTGACAAGGACGATCTCAAACTATTAAACATCGCAAAAATGAACGCAAAGAAGAAAAATAGCGGTCTGTCAACCAAAGTTCCTACAGTTCTACCAATTTTAGTAATGATGGGCATAGTAATTCCAATCCTATTTCTAATGACTCAGTTCAATCCCTTAAGGTGGTTTTCATGAAATTCCCAGATTGGGCTGAATATGGTTTAATTTTCTATGGAGGCCCACTGGCAATAATTATGACTTATAAAAACCATCTAAAACTTCGAAGAATAAACTCTATGAAAGACTATTTCATAAACGAGTTTGGATTATTTGACATTGATAGCGAATCCATGTATCGATATGGAAAGCAACTAGTCTTAATTTACAACTCACATGGAACATCAATCCCTAAAAAGATTGCAAGAAAGGTATACAGCTTGTATCAACGTGGAAAATTCAATCAAATCAGGGTAGAGCTGGCAAAAATATATCCAGAAATCCAGTATATGAAGTTCAAGACGATCTATGACATGTTCAGTTTCATTGTGAAGAACACCCAGCACCGAACTATAGACATTGATACGGAAAAATTCCTTCCATATTATAGGTGCTATAACCCAATCTCAATTAAAAAATTAAACGAGGCTTGCTGGGCTGCAAGAAAAGCAGTTGAAGAATTGAATCCAAGCCTGAAACCACCATTTCCAATTATCGTAGCTGTAATAATTGGCATAGTTGCACTGGCTTTTATCCAGAACGGACCTAAATACGTCAGGGAAGCAGTGGCATATCTCGAAGATATTGGTAATGCAGCAGAAGGAAACTTCATCCTATGGCTAAAAACTCACATGATCCTTGGCCTACAAAGCCTATTTGGTGGTTGATTTTCTTTTTTATAACTCCTTGTTGGATGAATTACATTGAATATTGAGATAAAATTTCGCAAACAGAATCTAATATCTAACATTGTCTTAATTCCATTATTTGTTTTTGCAGTTGGGTTACTCTGTTTAACCTATTCAGGCAGTTTGGAAATTAAATCAGTTTATAGTTTTGGTCCAGCAAACCCAGAACCATTTGAGCTTGGAAATGTTACAGGCTTTTTCCAAGATCCTTTCAATGAGATAATTGCACCATACGAGGCAACGCTAGGTGACTTTACACTTGTAATAGCCTGGGCAATTATAATTGGTGTTTTATGGATTAGAGTTTCTAATACGATGATGGTAGGTGTTATCGGAGTTGCTTTGGCTGCACTTTTTACACAGGGATTTTCAGAAGATGCTCAACAGATTGGATATGCGTTATTGGCTGCTGCTGTGGCAGTTGCTTTGTTCCAAATACTCACAGTACGCATAAATTTTCCCACAAATTAGGACAGTTAGACAATAATCCCACAATAATTAATTATATTTTGGTTAAAAAAATATAGATGTCGGATTAACATCCAGACATTTTATAGATGAAATAACCTTTTGATTTTATTTCTTCTTCCTGATTTGGTTGAGCTTGTTGAATGTGGCAAAAACTACATTCTTCGGAAGTTACTTTTGCATTTTCCTGACCTATGGATTTTAGGAATTTTTTTGCAGAGTTAATTGCCTCATTCACTGATTTGCCTTTTGGCATGTAAACATCAAAGTGCATTTGGCCTTTTGATCCCTCAACCCAAGTATCAAAAACTTGAATATCCATTAATCTAACTTAGAATCATACTTTTTAAGAATTTCGATTCCTCATAAACCTTATAACATTGAAATTAAAATAAAAGAACAGGTTGACGCTTAATCGTTTTAAAAAAATACTTGAAGGAGATATTGATGCAAAGTGGTTTGTTTATGCAGTTGGACTCACAATTGGACTTTTTCCTGTGATCTTTTTCATATCACATATGATGGGGGTTGCCATCAAAATAATGCCCAATAAAGATACATATTTCTTTATTGGGGGATTTGGGGTAATTGCAATTATACTTTATATAATTACGTTTAATGAAACAATTCAATTATATTTTCCAGAAGCACCAATAATATTTACAATAATTGCTTATTTCAGTCTGTTAATCATATTTAACTATAAAGAAATAAAGGTGAATTTGCATGAGATGTTTTAATTGTAATTCAAATCATGTAATAATTGAAAAAGATAGAACCATTACATGTAGACAATGTGGTGGTCATGAGGCATGGTCAAAATGAAACAAAAGGATTTAGACAAAAAAATTAATCATATGTTAGATAGTGAATTTTTAAAAGAAGAAGAAATGAATAAACTAAACAACGCGATAAATGACTGGATGAAAACACTAGATGATATTTTCGGAGATAATGATGGCGAACCATTAGACGAAGATGGAATCAAGTTTGTTACTGACTTGCTCAAATATAGATTAATGGAACATAACGTGGTGTTACAAGAATGAAGATAAAAGAAAGCCCTGCATTGACACGAATTCCAGTTTTAAGTTCAATAAAAGAAACTATTGAACTATTAGAAGAACAGATTTCAGAACTAATACAGCAGAAAAAATGCTATGATAAAATGATATTGGATAGAAAAAAAGCAATAAAGCAATTGAAAAAGAGAGGCTTAAAGCGTGAAGATAAAAACTGAACGTTTTGAAAGAGGAACATTCTCATTTATGCGTGAAGTCTGGTGTGATGTTGAAAGCTGTAACAGAAGGGCAAGGCATTTTTATGGCGAAGATAAATATGGTAAGAAGATTGCCAAATGCGACAAGCACGTAAAGAGGATTTAGTTGGAATTCATTTCACTTAACAAGTTCTTAGAGATTGAATTCAAAGTTTGTTTTGTCTGTGGGAATGAGAAATACTGCGAGTTCTATATCAACGATCATCTTTACAGAGTATGTGCCAAGTGCCTGAAAAAAAGGAAAGTAAAATCATTTTTTCAAAAGAGCAATTAGATATGTTTATAACATATTTATTCAAACCTAAATAAAATGAAAGCAGACCTGAAAAATATCAGAGATGTTTTAGGACAACATGCAGAAGGCATCAAATTTACAAAAACTGATCTGAATAATGGTTACAAACTTAGAGGCTTTTTATCAAGATACGCCTTGGAGGATTTAATGCAAATCTTCCACGTCTATGTCAATAAGCAAAATGACGTAGTTGTTATTACAAAAGGCAGATTAAACGTAACGAGTAGAATTTGAAACCTGAAACTAATAACAAAGTAAAGAAACTATACAATATCATTCATCCTGCGTTATGGATGTTGGTAGGTGCATCAATAATTTACGCTACTTCGGTAGTTGATTTAAATTTATCAACCATGTTTTTACAAGAATCTGATTACAAGTCAAACGGTAAGTTTGCCTGCTGGTATTTTGATGAGTTAGATTATTCAAACTTAAGTGAGTTTGAAACTGATGTAATCCAGGCTTTTCAAAAACACTGTATAGATATGCCAAAGCCATGACATCCAGCAAACTAATAAACTAGAATTCCAAGTTCAGATATGGCCAAAAAATACTGCCTTTTAATTATTTATAGAAACAAAAAGGGAGGAGAATGTAGCAGTAAACTTACAAGCATATATTGTTGCAAAAGACTGATAACAGCATTAAACAATAGAAAATTAAGACAGTCAATAGGCGGTATTTCTACATTAGAAAAACACAATTGGTTGAGATATTATACATTAGAAAAACACAATTGGAATGATAAATGGCTGAGATACTGTCCATTCTGCAAATCAAAAATAAAAATGAGAAAGATACTCATTGATGAAATTCCATATGATTTTATAGTTAAACAAGAGATAGTGGACGCTACTACACGAATAACACATTTGGGTAAATACTGATGGCAGTACGTATCACAATAGTAAAATGCACAAAAAAAGATTCAAACTGTTGTATGTGTGGTAAATTAATTCCAAAAGGCAGTAAAAGCATCAGTGCATTTGGTTATGATTATGACAATGAAAGAGTAAACGAGAGAGTCCATCCAGTCAAAGATTGTTATGAAGAATGGTTTGGTAACATCGATATGGTTGAACCAAGTGATTTTCCTGAACTAATGGAGATTAAAAATGGCTAAAGATAAGGAAGCTGTCAAGAAAATTTTAATGGATAATTTGGAGAAGATTGGTGAAGAATTAAATTTAGAAGTAGGCAAACCACTTAGCGGTTCAGAGTTTATTGATCTTATGCAACAAATGAAGAAGACATATGATGAAAAAGGCTGGGATGCCACGCAAAAAACCTTCCATGATTTTTATCAGCAGAAAAATAGGAAAGACAAGGATTATAGGAAAAAATTACCATGAACCTGAAAGGAAGACCAATGCACCTAATCTTAAAAGATGGAGTAATGAAAAGTTATCGATGTGCCTACCGACACCACAAGAAATGTAAAAATCTATCTAAAGCATGTATATGTAAGTGTCATAAAATCATGAAAGTCGAAGCTGTTATAGCAAAAATTATTGCATGGGAAGACAGAAAACATTTTCCTGTGATTGAAAGGATCGAGGCAGGTAATGGGATATATGATTTTTTAGTTCTAGCTATTCCAAAAGAAAAAACAAATATTCCACTAATTAAGAAATTAAGCAGTTTTGTAAAGGAAGAAATAATTACAGTTGAACAGACGGTAATTTACAACGGATTATGGATGCCTGTAAAAAGAACCCACAACTACAAACCAGGAGATCAAATTGTCTTATCCTACCAAGTGTCCTAGATGTGAATCAATAATGGTCAAAGAGCCAGCTTGCGAACTTCGGTGTTTAACCTGTGGTGGTCTGTTAGATTGCAGTGACATAATGACACATGGCACTTAGTAAAAAACAGATCATCATTTGTACCATAATAGGGTTAACACTTGGCATTGTTACTGCTCATTATTCAGTAGACTTTGATTGGATAAGTGGTTGGTTTAAGAATGGTGAAATAGCAACAAGAAACGAGGAAGGCCGATTCTACTGCTGGGCAATAGATGGAATAATTAACTCCCCAGAATATCTCAATACAACTGATTATGAGAAAGACTTGATTAAACTTCACAAAAAATGGTGCATAGATGAGCCAAGACAGAACGCAGGTCTGGTCATGCCATCCACATAAAACCTCAAATTAGTACACATTTTTATCAATAATTTTAAATAGTATACAGTAAAGGTCTAAACTGTGAGTGAGTAAAGCAACTTGTCCGATCCAAGTGGAGAGGTACGAAGTGTACTAGGCTTAATCACTTCGTCAGGTGGCAGTAAAGAAAATCGAGCAGATAGATTGCTCTATCGTACACTTGTTGGTCCAAAAAACCTGCCAAACGCTGTTGAAAAAATAGAACAGATTACAGCAGTTAAAGAAACATTACCAATCACCATGCAGGATGTGGCTGATGAGGCTAAGGAAATTCTTACACGTGCATTAATCTCAACTACATCAATCAAAGGTCATATGTTACAAATGTTAACAACCCAGAAATCTGAAATCAAGGTCAATGATCCAAGGGCAAGAAGACAGATTATGGGAGGATTATTACGAGGTGTTGGTGGAGGCGGTGACGACTATTGAGCATTAGCATACAAAAACAGAAAAAGAAAATTATTGAATCCAAAGATGTCGGATGTCGGAAAATCCATTTTTCAATTCACTCACCAAACTTAAAGTTAGAGTTTTGTGCAAAGTGTGATGATTACGTTCAGTTAATTTCTGGTAACATATGTGCCTGTTGCAAGAGAGTCGTTCCAAAAACATTAAAGTATACTTGGTTGACACGCGTACTAAAGTTTGGTGTAAAACAACACCATAATTTTTTAAAGGACTGGATGCTGTATCCAGACTATTGTGAAGTAAGACCGCTTCAAAAACCCTATGTGTGGTATCAGGAAATTTTTGATGAAAATGGAAATCCACAAATCGATGAGAAAGGAAAAGTAAAGACTAGAAGAATTCTTGTGAAGGAAGGTTTTACAAAGCCACCAAGAAATTCTCAGTTCTTGGAGGTTCGTTATCGTGAAACAGTATACCAGATTCCTGTAAAGTATCTTGCACTAGCCCTAGTATCTAATGACGGTGATGTAGTTGATGAAAAAGGCAAAGTCGTTATTGAGGGAGGCGAGGAAGCCAAACTAAAGATTATAAAAAAACATACTGGAATCAAAGGATTCAGAGTTCATTACCCAGAAGAAGAACAGATGGACTTGAAGTGTAAAAGATGCTGCGAGTTTCTAAAATATGACAAGGACGATAACATATTCTGCCCATCCTGTGATCGTAACAATAATCACGAATTACAGTAATTTTCTTTTAAATAAGTCAACTTTTCAACAAATTCAATGGTACTCAGCCTTTCATTTGTCCTAGCTTTGGTTGGTTCAGCAGTTGGATTGATAATTGGCATGGTAATTTATGGCGACATCTCAGAAGCCATTGAATGTCCTGTTGGTGAGATAATTGGTGGTGGGGGGGGTGGAGGTAATATAACAACAACTGCACCAAACACAGGAACATATGGTTCTGATGCAGATGGATTGTATTTTGAAGATAACGTTCAAATGGATTTTCAAGTTGCAAGTGGAATATTAAGCAACGGAGTTTACCAAGAAGGAACATCAACTCTTGAAGATCAGGGAGAGGTTAGATTTGGTAGCAATCTCCCACAATGGAATTTCTTACATGATGGAGATGCAGGTTCTAACCTTGTATCAATAAATTTTTGGATTAATGGAGATATAGAAGGTGGACCATCTTATCCAGTTATAGATACACTTCATTGTAATTTTTATGATACAACTTGTGTTACATATGGATTTACAGTTCAAGGAGTAAACGATGATAATGGAGTTTTAGTTTATACTCAAAGTGGTAGCTTACAATTTTATGTATATAATGGAGGTTCTAACATTTTTAATGCTCAGTGGTTGGATGGTGCACCACCAGATGATAGTAATTGGCATATGATTACCCTAGTTTATGACAAAAGTGACAGTTCTGGAATTACGTGTACTGATGGATCATGCTCAAGTTTTTGGGTGGGTGCACCTACTGCATTTACAATATCAGGTCAAGATGCTGTTAGCACATTAAGTGTTGGTACAACACATGGTTGTTGTGGGGGTGTAACAGAAAATGGATTTCTTGTGGATGATTTTACAGTATGGAATGGATACACACTAACACAAACAGATATTGATGATATGTGGAATAGTGGGGTAGGTTCTTCAGCAGGTGCAACAGGAGAAAGTATAGAACTTAGTAGTCAAGTCTTACACGTAACATTTGATGAAGGTACTGGAAGTCCAAGTAGTGAAGGACAAGTAGGTGCTGAACAATGCCAGCAAGCCAAAGATATTTCTTGGACAGTTATAGGAATTATTCCAGTCGCACTTTTCTTTTCCTTATTTGCAATATTTTCCGCACTAGGTACAGGAAAGCAGTAATGAAAAAAGTTAAAATTCCTGATCCAATTGATATTGCAGATACGGTCAATGTATTCTTCTTAGGTCCAAATGCAGCAATAAAGGAATCAAACAGAAAAAAGGCACAAAAACAGTTTAAAGACGAGTTTAGAATGTTTGGTTTTAAGATTTAAACTACTTTCTTTTAAATAAGTCAACTATTCAAAAAAACCATTGTCATACGAAGAATCTGGGGTGGATGCACCACTTAACCCAAATAGACCTAAATCAGCAATTGCTTTACCACCATCCCCATCAGCAGCATTTGATACTTTAGTTGATCAGTCATATACACAGCCAAGACCAGAAAGGGAAATAATGTCTGACATTGAATCCAGTTTTTCATTTTCTGATACAGATTATCGAGGACAGCATGGAAGAAATGTTCAGGAATATTTTGGTATAAAACAAAAGAAAACTTTTGGCCCTCAAAATTTACCACATCGTAAAAAGAGGTTTGGTTATTAATGGCACAAGGAAGATCAGCTCCAAAGAAAGCTACACCTTCAAAACCATCTGCACCTTCAAAACCATCTGCACCTTCAAAACCATCTGCACCAGCACCAAAACCTTCTGCACCTTCAAGAACTGAACGTGGTCCTTCTACACCAGCACCAGCTCCAAAAGCTGCACCAGCACCATCTGCACCAGCACCAAAACCTTCACCAGCACCAGCTCCAAAACCTGTATCCGCACCAGCAAAACCTGCACCAACACCAGTTTCAGTTTCAAGAACTGAAAGAGGATTTGCTGCTGCACCACCTTCAGCTCCAAAAGCTGCACCAGTTATTTCAATTCCAAAAGCAGCAGTTCCTAAAGTGCCAACATCACAACAGGCGTATGTTAGTGCTGCTGCACCTTCACCTCCACCAAAAGCTGCACCAGCTCCTTCAAGAACTGATAGAGGGCCAACAATAAGACCAACAATAATTTCACCCGAAGCTTTAGTAGAAGACGAATCTTTTGCACAACAAGCATTTGCAGAAGAACCATCTTATGAGCAGCCATCATATCCACCAGGAACAACTCAATTCATAGAAGAACGAGAAGCAGTAACTCAATTCAGAGAAGAACGAGAAGCTGAAGAACCATTTACACCATCAATGGAAATTGATACTAGACAACCAGAAGTTGATCGAGCAATTATTTATGAACCAATTGCACCACCACCTCCACCTCCCCCACCAAAAAAAGAAGCTAAAAAATTACCAGAACAACAATTTGCAATCGGTGCTGTAGATACTGAAGGGAAAGTAACAATATTACGAACATCAGGAGAGGTTGGAAAAGTTTCAGTTGCAACAGCAGAGAAGTTAGCAGCAGCAGGAAAAATTGCATCAGGACAAGATTATGATATTTTCCAAACCATTACAACAAAAGTAAAAGGTGCAAAACCTGGACCTGTAGGTGGCATACTGTCAGTTGGACCAGAAAAGCCATTGGTGTCACCTACACGATTAGAAATCGGTGAGCCACCAAAATCAAAAGAACAATTGCGAGAAGAAACTTTAGCATTTAGAGCTGGCATATCTCCAAACATAAGTCTATTTGATATATCACAAGCTAGATTACGAGAAGATGAAATTTATGGGCCAGGAGAAGTAATTGGCAAGCGTGATCTAAAAACAGGAGAGTTCGTACCATTAGCAGGTATAGAAAAAGAAGCTGTTGATATTATCAGACGAGAACAAGATATTGCAAGAGTAGCAAACGCATTACAAGCACAAAGATTCATGGACATTACAGGTGCAAAGTCTGGTATAGATGTTTTAGCAAAAGAGGAAGAACTTCAAAAGAAAGGCATACAACAAATTATTGAACCACAGTTTACTTTTGGTGCATATCAAGCTCCGTCAGATGTTCCATACTTTGAGGAAAGACCAAGAATAGGAGGAGTTGATACGCCTGAAAAATTGGCAGCAATTAAAGAAAGAATTGAGAAAACACCACGAGCCTCACTTCAGGAAACATTAGGTTTTGGAGTTCCAGTAGTAACAACTGAAACTATTGTTGAAACTGAATTCATACCAAAAGCAGGAGTAAGTAAAGCCCAACAACAGGAATATTTCCCACCTGTTTCAATCCCTGAAGACAAATTACCTACATCAATAGAGAAAACAAAGACTGGAACAGCAGAAAAGTTACAACAGTTTGGTTTTGGTATTAGTCCAGAATTTCTAAAAGGTGTTACACAGCAAGAAATTAAATATGATGAACCAGGAAAAATTGCAAAGCCAGTACCACTTTCAGCCGAAGCAAAAGAATATCGTGCAACACTCAGCCTTGGTGATAGACAGATGTTGGAACAATTAGAGGGCTATCCACGTGCAGGAATACCAAAAGCACAGGTTGATATTTTATCCCCAGAAGAAGCTTCAAGACGAGATGTATTTGGTGAAGAATCATACTTAAAACCTACTTCACCATTTGGTTCGGTAGTACAAGGAATACTTACACCAGCACCACTACATCTTGCAACTGGCATTGAACGAGCAACAGGTGTTCAGATTGTTCCAAAACAGGTAAGTGGATTCTTTACAGATATTGGTTCTGCATTTTCAGCAGACATTGAGAATGAAGCAATTGCAGTTGCAAATGTTCAAAAATTAGCATCAGGGCAAGCTCAACTAGAATACAACAGAACACCACAAGAAAGAGTATTTGGTGGAACAATTGAAAACGCATTTGGTTCTGCATTTCCAACTCCACTGATCAGTGAACCAGATACACAGGGAATGGTTGATGCACAGTTAAAAAGTGGACAAATTGTAAAGGTGTCACAAACAAAAGCACAAGAACTTGCAAGTGAAGGCAGACTAGAAACAGTTGGTGGCGGTGGTGCAGCACAGTTCAAGGCAACAGAGTCACAGATTTTCAGTAATGAGTTAACATCATTTTTACAAAGACCAGGCTTAACGATTGGTAGTACAGCCGAATTTGTAGGATCTGCAATACTTGGTGGAAAGGTAATATCTGTTTCAGCAAAAGCAGTTTCAAAAGGAGTCAAAGCACTTAGAGGTATACCAGCAGCACCAGCAGCAGTAAGGGCTGCTGAAAAACCATTTGCACAAATTAGCCAAGAATTTATTCCAACAACTGAACCTACCAGTACAATTACAGGAAAATTATTAAAAGGATTTGGCTCAATTACAGAAAAAGTTTCAAAGACAAAGGAGAAAGTTACACAGTATTCAGCAATAACTGGACAGCCGATAGGAAAAACAAGAGAAATCTCAACAGTTGTAACAGGAAAAGAGATTGAAGATTTAAGAAAATATAACTTACAAAAAGGAATTAAAATTTCCTACGATAGAGCAAAAGACTTAATCATTGAATCAAGAAAAAGAAAAGTTCCATTAGGTGAAGCATTAGCTAAACCATCTGATAAAGAGATTCAAGCATTTGCCATTGATAACCGAATTTCCATCGAACAAGCAAAAACAGAATTAGCAAAAACAAAACTAGCTGATCGCTATGCCGATTTAGGTTTTAAAGTTGAGAAAAAAATTACAAAGAAGGGAGTAGTAAATAAAATAGTTCCAGATGATGTTGCAAAACAATATGAGGCATTTGAAAATGAATTGGTAAAACAAAATAAAAAAGCATTGGAAGCAAGTGGAAGAAATATTCTAAGTCCAGAGCAAACAGCCGAGTCGGTTAAAATGGCAGCAAGCAAGGCTGCTGGTAAAGGTGTTAAAACAGAAGAAGAACTAGCAGAGGAATTTTATCACCAAGCAGGACATAAAAAAGAGTTCATTCCAGAATATTTACGAAAGGAATTATCATTAGGCGAAGGTGTGTATGGCAGAGCTCCAGGAACACTTGGTTCTCCAAGAATCAAAGGTTCTCCTGAACTAGCAATTAAAGCTACAACCGATGAACTTTTAAGAATTAGAATAAAAGAACTAACAGGCGAACCATTAACAAAGTTTGAAGTGACAGCATTAGAATCGGCTGCATTTGAAGCTCCTAAAAAAACAGCAACACAACAAGCTGGTAGAGTTGGTGGAATTATCAGAGGAGATGATATTTATCGATTTGGTCAAAGAGCTGATGAAGGACTAGAAGGAGTAGGAAAATCTACAACAAAACGACCACCACCTGTAAGCCCAGCAGGAGGACAGCAAGTTAGACAAATCACAAAAGAACAAATTGCTAACTATGCAAAAATTCGTGGAGTTTCAAAAGAAAGTGCAGAAACAATTCTGACAAAACAAGCTGAACGAGAAGCAGGCCGAACAACAGGTAGAGTTGCAGACATCTTTGGTGGACAACCAGATACAAGTACAAGGACATTATTACAAATGCAACGAGGCATACTTGATCCCGATACTGGATTAGATATTTTGCGTGGTGGCAGACAAGCAGGACAAGGAATAGAAGATTTTGGAGAAACTTTCTTAACACAATCAGGACGATTAAGACAAGTATCAAAAGAAACTACAACATTACTTACACCAAAAGGAACATTAAAACAAGTTCCAACTGATGATCTTTCAAGAATCACAAGCGTTGGTGGACAGTTTAAGAGAGTTAAAAGTTTAGGACCAGCAGATGACTTTTCACGAATATCAAAAATTGCAGATGAATCATTATCAGGTGAATCACTTCTTGGCAGAAGGGCTGTATCAAGAGGTGGACAGATTTTTGAAGAACTTGGAGAACAAGGTGGCAAACGAGGTGCAAGAACAGGAAGCCAAATATTTGACGATTTAGGAGAGGCCAGTCTGAAAACTACATCAAAAGCAGATGATTTCACTCCATCTCTAAAAACTGTAACACCAAAGAAGGGAGTAAGGCCACCATCATTAATACCAAAAATTGCTGTAGGTGGAGCTTCAAAGATACCTTTAGGTCTTGGGGAGGCAGACATATTTGGACAAGGAAGTAAAAGTGATCCCTTTGGTGCAATAATTCCAAAAGTCGGTCAGGATGTTTCACAAATTCCAGGAAGTATAACAGATATTTTTACAGGTACTAAACAAAAAGAAAAAGGCGGTCTACGAGGTGGAGTATTGCAAGAAACATTTTATGAACAAGCACAAGGACAACGAGGAAAACAAAAATTGAAAACCCAAACACCAACTACACAACCAACAGCATATGATCAGATGTTTAGTCCAATTCAGTATCAACAATTCCAATATCCAGAAGGAGGAAAGCCAGCAGAACCAGGGGGAAGACGAGGGCCAATATTTGATTACTTTGGTGATAGCGAAAGATCAGGTGACGCATCATCAAGTGCAAGGAAGTTTTATCGAGTATTTGATGTTGGTCGTGATGTAAAAGGTAGGCCAACTCCATTTGGCAGAGTGTCACGTGGTTTAGGTGTCCAAGTACAAAGTTCACGCGAGATCGGTGAAATTGAAGATGTTTTAGGACCAAGAAAAAGAGGTAAAAAGCCTATTCAAGAAACATACTTTAATATTGACTTTCAGAATTATTTCTAGATCCAATTAATTCAATAATCTTATATTCATTCACTTTTGAAGTTATAATCAATGAAGCGTGTACGATGTAAAGTATGCAATCAAGTTACATTTTCACTACGATACATGAACATGAATTTGTGGGGTAAACCAAAGGGCAATCCACAATATTGTAGTAAATGTGATATATATTGGATCAAAGGCAAGAGGAGGTGAATAGATGGAAAAATTAATGATAGCAACAGTAGTTTACAAATTTCTTGTAGATGAAGAAGATGAAGGAAAAATAGTTTCGGATCTTATGAGAAGAAGTCAAAACTTACATGTGTATTCAGTAAATCTAGCGGAAGCACCATACAATCTACAACCACAATACTATAAAACATTAATAGCAATTGCAGACCGTTATCAAGCACAACTTGAAGCACAGCAACATCAACAATATTCAGAACCCACACAACCCCAACAAGAACAAGAACAAGAAGCTCAGGTAAGACCAGAACTTCCACAGGAGTAAATAGAGATTGGAAGTGCAACAACAACCAGTTCTTCCTTGGGATAATCCAAGAATAAATGACGAAAAGGCCAAAGAGTTACTAAAAGCTAGAGTTTTAGAACTTACCCTTCCACCTCATAATCTTACTAGAAAAAATATTGCTCTTTTTGTAAACAGGTCAGAAACTAAGGTATACCAGATTCAAAGGGAACTAGTAGAAGAAGGTAAACTGAATACATCGGTCACAGGCCATATTATAAAGGCAAAACCAGATAGGCAGGCTTCAAAATATCAGGATCTTACTCAGACTCAGTTCATGCAGATAGACAGTGTTCTGCGATGGAGAGATTCACTAATAAGATCAAATGTAAAAAAATACAAATATCTAATTGTAAATTTTTGGAAGGTATGCAAAACATTAGACGTGCATCCAGACGTATTTTTAATTGATGATTTTAAAGAGATCAATCCGCTTGTCGACAAGTTTATCCAACTGTTCAAGGACGGAAAAATCCACTATCTCAACAAGAATGTAAAAAAAAATCCATTAGAACAATCAAAGATGAACCCACAACATTACTTGGAAGCAATTAGAAGTTTTATCAAACGAAATGGACTTGAAGTACCAGATGGGGAGTTAGTAATACAAAGAAAGGCAGTTGATCGGTATGCACATTCAAAACTTACGGACAGTGAACGACTACAGGGAATTACAATAATGTCACAATTAGATCATACTTTTGGGGATATTTTTACACTACACAATGAAATTGGAGTTCGTACAAATACATTATTTACAATGAAGCCAACATTTGAAAAGTTTGTACGGTCATTGGACGCATCAGATGAAAACGATGAGATGAGATTGCCAGTAATATGTACTTGGTATAAGACAAGAATCTGGGAAGAAAAACAGGAAAAGGCAGGGAAGGGAGGTTATTTTGAAAAATATATCTTTACACCAAAAGCAAAGGCAGTAGTTGAAAGACTAAAGGACAATGAAGCAATACACAATTTCACAAACATCAACGAGGCAAAAAAAGATTATAATGAAAAATTACGCCAGCTCTATGCAACTCTTGGAATAATTAGTAAAAGTCCAATCGATCAAAAAAAATACGAGGAAGGAAGTCTGAAATATTATTTTGTGGAACAATCCACAGGAGTTATAAGGCATAGCTGTGTGCATTGGTTGATGCGTATCACAGGAAATAATGCAGCAGCAGTATCATCATTATTCTGGGAAAAGACAGAAACCCTTGACATCTATGCAAAACAAACGTTTGACGATCTATTGCAAGTAAATGACTGTGCATTTTGTAGACCACCTGTAGACAACGATAACAGGTATAGAAGATTTGATAATCTCAAACATGCACTAATTTATTATAATAATGGAGGAAAGACTAAAAAACAGATGATAGAGGAGTACAAAAATGCTAGACCATAAGGCAAAAATGGTATACCTGATAACAGTTTTCCGAATATCAGAACATGCAAAGAAACTGAAGCAGGAAGGCAAAACAGCTTTAATGGATTTTATTCGTAAGCAGATAGCTCCTACTGTCGATTACAGGGAATGGAGTCAGCTCGAACATGATATTTCAGAGCTGAAAAAAACAGTAAATAGATACATAATTGATGGTTTGATGACATCCTTAAAACCAGAAAAGATTTCAAGCGAGGCAGAAAAAATATTCCAGGATGACATTTCAGAATTGGATAACAAGGTCAGGGATGAGATGAAAAAAATCGATTTAAAGAAATTAAAAGAAACTATTCCTAAAGATCAGATGGAACAGTTAAATAATTTATTTGATATGGTCTTAAAAGAGAAAGGCGATGAGGAAAAGAGGTAGAACGTTAATTGATGATAGCACCACCTGATGCTGGAAAAACAATTGGGCCATTATGCCCAATCTGTAAAAAACCATACAATGAACATTCATGGTTACAAAAACAGGACTGTAATCGTAGAATGAAAAGAGAAGACAGAGATCAAGTGTGGCAAAAAGAAAAGGAATCCTTCCGTTGATAAAGATGAAAAAATATTCAAATAAAATCCAGAGTCCTACAGCCAGCTACAACAGCTACAAGAAAATTAATTGGACTGAACCTAAACCAACCAAATCAGGAAGAGATGCAGTTGAAATATGGAATGACTTAAAACATGCTTGGTCATCCTACAAAATGTACCTTATGTACGATGATAAAATTAACATGATAATAAAAGCAAAACTTATCAGAAAATTACAGGATGATTTGGGAATGACACAAGAGAAATTTACAAATACAGAACTTCATGGAATATTCTAAGATGGCTAGCGAACATAAACAGAAATTCAGATTGGATAAAAAATCATTTTTAATTGGATTAATGATTGGAGGAAACGCCTCATTATGGACAATCGTAGCAATTGTGAAACATTGGATATGAGTGAAGACGCACAAAAGCCAAAACATAGTGTAATGAAGATATGCAAGTATTGTAGTAACATTGAAGGAATTGCACGATCACTTTGTACTGAATGTGGTAATGATAAATTTTGGAGGCAAAGAGATGTCAAATCAATGTAATTGTCATTATAAAAAACTAGCACCAATTTATAAATTCCTTTATGATGAATTTGGATTATTAAATTGCAGTAAGTGTGGGATGATAGTAAGAGAAAAAAATAGTAAAAAACATTGGAGTAAACATGTCAAATCCCAATAAACCAAAAAGTGTCCATGAGGCAGTGGCAAGAACATTTTATCCAGAAGATAGAATTTGTAAAAGATGTAATCATCATGCCTGTAAAGGATGTGAGGATTGGTGTGATATAATGGCAAACAATGAAGAAGAAGTAAAAGAATATGGTGTTTACATCTTAGACAGATTAAAAGATGGAAAAGGGAAATATGTCGATTTTCCTGTTTTATGTTGTGGAGGTTCGTGCGACTATTGACTAGAAAAAATCACATTGGCCCATTATGTGAAAAAAACAAACATGACGAATGTATGAGTGGTGTCTGTGTATGCGAGTGTCATAAAAATGATTAAGAAATTAAAAAAGAGAAAATTCATTCTAGGTGCTGGATCAAAATACAAACCCAAAGGCTACTTAGAAGCATATAATGTAAACACAAAGTCCTTACGAAAGAAAAAATATAAAATTATCTATGCAGATCCACCTTGGAAATATGGAGATATAAACACAGGTGGTAATTTCAAGAGTGGGAGTGCAAATCATTATCTAACAATGACAAAGGCTGAGATTGAAGATGTACTGCTGACAGTCAAAAAAGCCGATGATTGTGTTTTGTTCATGTGGAGTACATATCCGATGATTGAAGACGCTTTAGAGATTATAAAAAATTCAGGTTTTAAATTCAAGACAGTAGCTTTCACTTGGGTTAAAAAAACTGTAAATGGAAAGGATGTTTTTGGCATGGGAAGATGGACTAGAGGAAACCCTGAAATTTGCCTATTAGGGATCATGGGAAAACCAAAGGCGATAGATCACTCAATACCAAACCTTACCTATGCACAAGTAGGAAGGCACTCACAAAAACCAAAAATATTTTACGAAAAGATCGAAAAACTTTGTGGTAAACTGCCTAGAATTGAACTTTTTGCAAGAAATACTAGAAAAGGTTGGGCTTCGTGGGGGAACGAAGTAGGGTTGACTCATTAAAATTTTCTTTTAAATAACCTGAGATTTTTCTATAATTAAATGTCATTTGAAAAATACATGAATTTTGATCAATACTTGAACCCTAAATATGGCAAGAGTAAAAATGGCAAGAACGGAAATGGTCGAAACGGTAGAAACAGACATGCAAATCACCAATCAGGTGAATTTGATTTCGGTGATTTAGGTTTAGGTTTTAATGGTAGTTTCAAGAATCTTGGTGGAAATTATCTTGAAAAAGTAAATGCTAAACGTGGTTCTTCTTATGATTATATGGATAGTGGATTTGATGTTGGTGGATCACAAGGATTTGATGTCGGTGGACAGCAAAGTGCTATTTCACCACTTTTTCAACAAGGTTTTGGTTATTCAGGTAAACGAACTCGATTAGAAAAAATTGCTGATAGAGAAACAAGAGAAGAAGACCGAGCTAGGAAAAAAAGACTAAAGCGAGAAGCCAAAGAATCTAAAAGTAGAAAATCCAATGGTAGTAGTGAATATACTGAACATGGTACTCAAAAATTAGCTGGAATCAAGGGGGATACCATAGGTGGAAAAATAATTGGCAAACTTACAAAAAAACATTCAAAGTATTCAAAAGAAGACTTGAAGTCAGAAGATGAAGCTGACAAACAAACTAGAGCTAGACTACGAGAATTAATTGAAGAAGAAAAACAAAGAAAAGCGGAGGAAAGAAAGTAATGGCAAAAAAAGGAAATGGAAATGGATTCTTTGGTGGATTTGACACAGTGCCAAAATCAAATGTTGATGACTTTGACAGAGGATTTGGATTGGACTATGACTTTGGTGGCAAGTTAAGCAAACAGGGTAGAGAAAAACCATTGTTTCAAGACGCTGGATTCACAGAAGAATACATGCGTTCAAGAGATAACAATGCACCTGAAGCCATAAGTAATAACTATAATGATGAAGTGTCAGAGTCAGATATTATAGGTTCAGATTTCACCGATCCAAAAAATCAACAGGGCTTTCAAGACATGTTGTTATTTGATAAACTAGACAATGTTAATATCGGAAAAAAATCTACACGTGGAGTTTCAAAAGATGTAAAACTAAAACGAAGATTTTCACGAGCAAGAAAACAAGCATTAGCAACTGGTGGAAATCCAATAGATCCTAATGAAGAACGAAGATACAGTCGTATCGGTCCAACAAGAAACTTTGGTCGTAGTGCTGGCGATGGAGATGACTTGTATTGAAATCTAAACGTTCACCATCAATAACAAAGAGGGAAAAAGAACATGCTGCATATTATGTTCATAATAAGTTACGAAGCAAAAAAGCACAAGATGTTGACAATGGAACAACAAGAGGTGTCACAGATAATTTTGGTGAGTGGTGGGAAGATCCAATGCGACATGATTTACCAGGAATCGATACAATGATCAGAGGTGTTCCACTAGGTTATGATTCACGAAAAGGTAAGAAAGCACATGACGAAATTGTAAGCATATTTGGAGTGCCAAAATTATGAAATATCTAAAAGAGATTCCAAAAAATGCAATACCAGATATTGCAGATGATTTTAACAAAAAATTATTTGGGGAAAAAGCTAGTTACAAGAACAGCAGTTTCTTTACTGATAAAAATCTCGTAGATGCAACAAACAAACCATTTGGAAAAGGCTTGGAGAAAAAATTGAAAAAATCAAAGGAGTTACTCTAATGGCACTAAAATTTGGTAGAAGATCAAGACCACCACCACCAGCAAGAGGATATGGGTATGGTCATGGAAAAGGAAAGCCACCAAAATTTCCTCCACCAATTGTACCAACACCACCGCCAATTGAACCATCACCACCACCAATAGATGACGGAATGGCAAAAGATTGTTTTGGTTCACCATGTCCACCCAAATCATTTAGAAAAAGAAGTAGGGTAACATTCGTTACACGCGGAGTTCAGGGGATAAGGAGATACTGATGAGTAATTTAGCTGGTGCAACAGGTGCAATTACAAACATTGTTGGATTAGGATTTACCTTGGGTGCATTAGGATTAGCATTAAATTTCACACAACGAGCATTTGATCAAGTTCCAGACTATAGAGGTAGAACAAGAAGAAGTAAACCAATCATGGATATGGGATTGCCAAAAAAGAAAAACCAAAACTCTTATGATTTCTATGGTGGCTATCAAACTGAGTCTGCTGTTCCATATGACTATGGTTCAGATTATGGCATGGGTTACGGAATGAAAGAAAATGGAAAGAAAAAACAATCACTAAGTTCAGATGACATGTTTGATCTATCAAGGTATTTCTAATGGTTACACAAGAACAGATTATTCAAAGGCGAGTAAAGTTTGCAAAACAGTTTGTTGAACAAGGTGCGACAGTACCACAGGCTGTAAAATTATCTGGTGTAGCTGAAGCTACAGCACAACGCAGAGGTCGTGCATATGATCCACTTGCAGTTGTAATTGAAGCAGCAGTTGCACCACCTCCACCTCCTCCACCACCAACCTGTAAGCCTGATGAAATGCTTAGTGGAAATAGATGTGTTCCAAGAACAGTTCCAGGTCTAGGATGTTTCCAGTTATCACCTAAACAATCAATTGCAAGAGGAATTTCAATGCGTGGATGTCCTGGTATGCCAGGATTTGTTTACATAGCTGATTTTAATGAGCAAGCTAATTTAACAACTGACAGATATTTTTCACAAACTATCTCTAGCAATCAGGCAGCACTAAAGGCTGCTGGATATAAGTCACCACCTTCTAATGCAGGACTCTCTCGACTTGCATATGATATAGGCAAAGCACAGCAAGTTATGGTTAAACAGTGTAGAGGAAGTTTCACAAATTCACCTTCATGTAGAAGTGCAAGTAATCGAGTTGCTAGTTTACGAAAACAACAAGATGACATAAAGAACGCACCGTATGGTTGGTTTTGAGGATTAAGTTGGTCACACAAGAACAAATAATTCAAAGGCGAGTAAAGTTTGCAAAACAATTCACTGCACAAGGAGCTTCAATACCACAGGCTGTAAAATTATCTGGTGTAGCTGAAGCTACAGCACAACGCAGAGGTCGTGCATATGATCCACTCGCAGTAGTCATTGAAACAGCAATAGCACCTCCACCTCCACCAAAAATTGCACCTCCACCTATTGATTATAGTAAAATTCCAACAGTGTGTCGTGGCCCAAGAGTCCAACCACCACCACGAGGTAGAACAATTCCAAGAGGTGTTTCTTTTACTGGTTGTCCAGATATAGCAGGTTCACTAGGGCCATATGCTATGATACCAATAGATTATACTGAATCTAGGAACTTAACAACTGAAAGATATTTTGACACAGGAATTAGAGCAAATAGAAAATCCTTTATTGAAGCTGGAATTAATTTAGGACCAACACAATCTGAACGTAGTAGAGCAAAATATAATATTGGTAAGGCTCAACAAGTTATGATCAAACAATGTGGAAAAACTGCTTACTATCAACAATCATCATCATGCCAGTCTGCAAGAAAGAAAGTTACTGACCTAAAAAAATTGTATGAGGGATTCTAAAATGCCCTGTGCTTGTGACATTGGTTCAAAAATGTTGAAAGGTGCAAGACGCAAAGCTAAGAAAGCAGATGACTTTGAAAAAATTACAGGAGGCTTGATTTAATGCACAAAAAAGGTCACTGTGGCTGCAACGACAAATCAGGCAAAATAAAAATTGACATTCCAATTGAGCCTTCAAAGGTAACAAACAAGAAACTTAAACCAAAAACTGCATTTGAAGGAGATTTCTATTAATGCCTCGACCGATAACAACAAGAAGCACAATTGGAAAAAGATATGCACCTGTCAAAGAAGTTTCAAAAACAACCTTTAGAAATGGAAAAGTAGTTCGTACAACAGTAACATCAAGGACTTTACCATCAGGTGAAATCCAACGAGCTTCTTCACAACGAGTTACTTATGTCGCAGGACCAGTCAAACCACAATATCAAGCACCAAAAACATACGCAAGAATACCATCCTATCAACCTACACCACCTATAAGACAAGGTATTCCAAGACCAAATAAAAGACAAATGCCAGTTAACAATATTGATGATGCTTATGGTGGGTATTTAGTACAAGCACCACCACCAAGAATAAGTTCAGCACCAAAACCAAGAACCTACATCCCACAACCTGTTGCAAGGCAGCCACAAAAGCCTTATGCTTATGATCTAGGCTCACAGGTAAAAAAGGCTGCTAAAAAGACAGGTGAAGTATTCTATAATGCAAGTCCATTTGGAGTTGCCGAAACAATAATTGATTTAGGTGCAAAAGAAGTAAGAAGACAAAGAGAAATTAAATTTGCTAAACAAGGTCGTGGTGGTATTTTTGGGGTTGGTGATGTGACACCAAAAGATACAAGAAGACTTACAGATGATTTTTATTTTGGTCCAGAGCCAAGTTACGATATAGCAGAAAATGCAACATTAAACAGACCAACACAAAAACTTAAAATTAAAACTGATAGTGAGGAGGCATACTACAGAAAAACAGGAAAAATAAACAGAGGTGAAAAATATGATTGGTGGGAACAATTTGGACAAATTTGATATGGAAAAGTACAATGAGGATTATGATGACGAAGTAACAGCAGACAAAGTAATCAAACGTGAACATGGTTTAATGAGAAAAGGTATTCCTGAAAAACAAGTACACAAAATTTTACGTAGTGAATTTAACGATGATGAAGAAGATGAAGATATTAACGAAGATAACTTATACATGAATAAAGATTATAAATTTAAAATGACTAACGATTACTACGACAAACCAATTAGGATGCCTGATTTTGATTTTTCATTTGGTTCAAAGAGAACTGTAAAACCAAAGAAGACAAGAGATGTTATTAAAAAAGGCGTAAAAGTCTATGGAGGTGTTAAATACTGATGTACGGAAATGGAAAGGCATTTCATAAATATGCAAAAAAGACTACCTTCAACAAATTACCAAAAGGTAATGTATATGGAGGCAAATTACCAAAAGGTAGTTTGTACGGAAATATAGGCGACATGGACATCTTGGGTGGAAAGAAAAAGAAATTTGTTTCAATTGGACCAAATATGTCAGCTCTCAAAGATATTGGTTCAAGTGAAGGAAAAAAATTGCTAAAGAAATCAAGGAGTTCGCTAGGATAATGGTTCTTCTATCATTATTCTTATTGGCAGGATTGGATCAATCGTTAAACAAAAAGAAGGATCAAACTATCGGAAAAAGAGTACGAATAGGATTAACTGAAAAGGAATATCGCAATCTCACACGAGGTCTTAAGTATTGAGCAAAGGTACAAGACGCAGAGCAAAAATGAAAAGGAAGAAAAAAAATCCAACTTCACTCAGTACGCCATTAGGTGACATTCCAGTTTCGAGTGGAGGTTTTGGAATTGGGTAGAGGAAAGACTGGTGGAAGGAAAAAACCACGATTAGACATTCACCGTCCAATAAGAGATAGAGCTTATGGCCGAGTTCCAGGGATTGATCCTCATGCACTTTGTCCAATGTGTTTAGGAAAACATACACTTAACGAACATAGATTTCATGGTAAAGGTGCTTTTTGTAGAACCCATAAGAAAGCTCCAACATGTCGATCATTCTAACTGATAGGTAGGTGAATCGAATGAAAGGTAAGAGCAAAGGCAAGAAAGGTGGAAAGAAAAGAAGATAATTTCTTTTAAATAACTCAAAACAAAATACCCCTTGCCCACATCGACCAGATGTGCGATAAAGATTGGGGGAGAGGGGAGAGATCCTTTCGATCTCTCCTTTATTATTTTATTAAATCTTTTAAACTATATTAAAACAATTTGGTCTTGATTCATAAATACTACATTCACGTAACATTCGTTTAATATAATTTTCAACTTCATCAGAAGTAAATTCTTTTGTCCATAACAATCTGGTCATCAATCTATCTTTAGGCACAGCCATTTTGGTACTACCTTCCAAATAACGTAATGTATCCATGAACAATTGTATTTTATTATGACGCTGATCAAGCATTAAATTAGAACTTCTTAACTGATTAACTCGGATCTCTTGTTCTAATTTTCTTTGTTTAACCCACGTGGAACGATCATCCTTTAGCATTTCAAGTTTTTTAGTAAGTATAGAATGTTTTTCATTAAAAATTATTTTCAAACTCTTAATTTTTTTTGGCACAGTAAAAGTTTCCAACTTAGCATCATAGTCAATTTGTAACATTTTTATGTTTTTTTCAATCTTGCAAATCTCATTATTTAATGGATAACTTTCAAAGTATTCACGTTCAATTACATTTTCCAAGGATTCAGATTTTCCATCAGACATTTTAACTCACCGAAGAAAATAACAATGAACGTAATTTGGGTTTATCTAAATTCTTAAGAGTATCAATATATTCTAAAGCGGTTCTTCGGTTGAAAGCTTTATGACCAATAAGATATTTGTATACATCAGAATATGTCCATTTATTAATTGCAACTTGCCTAACTAAAAACTCTAATGTCATAATTCGATTAATCCTCTTTTGTGGCATCATTTAACTCCTTATAATAGACATCCAGATCAGATTGATGAGCTTGTGGGGGATGATTGATAATAATAAAGTGTTTATTATCTCCAAAATATTTATCACAATATTTACATTTGATGTTAAAATTAGAAATATCAATTAAATCCAACCTATTACCAATCTCTTGTTTAGAAGCCTCAACTAAAACCTCTTGTGAACAATGAAGATTATCAGCATTAGAAGATAAGTTAATCATTTGATTTTTACAAACATGGATATGTTTTGTGCAGAGTTCAATTAACTTATTGATAAATTTATCACGAACTAAGGATTTTTTTGCCTGCCATGTCATAGTTTTTTCATCAATGTCTTTTAATTCAATTGAGCCAAATTTTACATTACATGAATAACAAGCTAATCTACAATTTCCATATGGAATTAAAGTTACAACACCATTCTCAACAACATAGTTATGAAATATGCCTTTGATTCTTTCATGTATTACAAGAATCGGCCTAATTCGTTTAGATCGTCCTTGTGATTCTCTAACAGCTTTATCTTCAATCACAAGCCTTTCAGCAGTTTTTTTACAAAAATCACAAAATGCACCATGCCTTCCTAGTAATATCAAAAATGCCTTATCTTGTTCGTTGCCATTTAATCTTGTTCTAGGCGAAAATGCAATATTAATTTCATCAATATCAACCTCAGACTTCAAGGATATACTATCAAAAAGTAAAATAATATATGTGTTAGACAAATGTTTTGAACTAAATTGTTATAAAAATTTAAAATAAAAATCAATAGTGGTCTACCTCAAAATAGATTTCGACACCTACCAGACAAATGTGTGAATGGGAACTTTTGAATCTCCTAATCAAAGAAATTTTTAGGCACAAAATTTTTAACCGATTTTGGAAACATGAAATAATTACAACTTTTACTATAGATTTTACAAAAAGAATTCGACTCCTACTCTCCCCCCCCAGACAGACAAAGCGACAAAAAGGTAGACAAAACAGGATTAGTAAGTACATAATACTTATAACTTCGTTTTGAAATTCCAATTAGAGGGTGGACTCTCAGTGCCAAGCATTTGAAGACATATGCTTGTTCACGCCCAAACCCACCCTCAGCTTAATTTGAAACTTATAACACTATTTTTATACAAGATACACTATTGTCTTATTGCCAAGACCACAGTACATTTCATTTAAAGCCTAGTGATTGTACCAACATCCATTAAGCCAGTATGACTTTGTACCAAGTTGCGGAACTCACATTCTCAGGTGGCTTGGCAACTTTTTATATTACTTTAATTTAGATAAATTGCGGTGTTCCCAAGACTGACAGGAAACCTATTAGGTATGCTGGCGGTAACTTGGAACTAACATCGTATTTGTTATATATCAGATATTGAAATTAAAACAAGTGGCTAAAACCGAACTAATTTACGTGATGGATATTAGAAAAGGCCACGAAGAAATTAAATATGATCCTAATGATTCAGAGGATCTTAAACGTGTTAAAAATTTAATTAAAGAAAAATTAAAAAACGGATTCTATCTTTATGGTGCAAACAAAGGTGGCGAGTATGAGGCTATCCACGATATTTCAAAGATTACTGACAGTGATCTTACAAGGTTCTGTCTTTCAAAGGAGATGAAGAAACGGTTGATTAGCGTGCCTGCTGCCAGTGGTTAAAATGAGTGATTCTTATCTTTGCGAGGCATGTAATTTGGATTTATGCCAGCTTGATCCAAATTATAGAAAACCAATACCGTTAGATGCAAATTGTGATTGTTGCAAACATAATCACAAACCAGGAGTTATGGTTTGAAGGAAAAGAAGGCTAAAACAAGAGAGGTCTTAGAGCCAGCAGGAAATTATCTAATCTTACAACCTACACCAAAGTGCAGTATCAAGGGTTGCAACGAGTATGGAACTGAAAGAATGTGTACCTTACCAATGTGCAAGGAACATCATAGGAAAGCAACTGATTAGAATGAAGTTCAAAAATCCAAATATTATAAAGATTGATTGTGCTAATTGTGGAAATGATTTGGAAGCTTATTTCAATGAAGGCTATGATGGAAGAATTAAAGAAACAATACTTTGTGCAAACTGTGCAAAGGGAGAGTGGGAAATTTGAGTAATCTTGAATGTGGTACTTGTGGTGGTAAATTGATTGGTCCATGTGCAGATTGTAAAAAATTCTTTTGTTTTGGTTCTTGTGCAAAGTGGTATGAAAAAAATGGAAACGAGTGGATTGTAAAGGAGAAACATTGAAAATTCTTTCAGCAGATATAATAACAAAATCTGAAATTCAAGGATTATATGAGATGAGAAAAAGACTGGAAAAAGAAATTGCCTACTCGGAATATCTAGCAGAGAAGTTTGAAGACGATGATCACAATCAAGAGATTGCAAATTACATTCAGACACATTTACAGATTGTTCAGGGAACATATACTCATGAACCTGAATATGATGAAAAGTTTGAAAAAGAATGGAGAAAAAAGAAATGAACCGTTTTATAATCCATGATGAAAAAGTTTCTAATGTAAAACAGCTTGGGTATAGTAGATGGGATTTTCATGTTGAAGACCTAGAAAATAAACGAAAACAGGACATTCATTTCAAGTGGTGTGGTACTGATATGAAAAAAACAGGTACATGGGATTACGCACCATTATGGGAGATGCACGATATTGAGGATGACTCTTTTAATGAATTTAGATTAAGACTTCACCAAGATGAGAGTTATGCACAACAGCAAATGATCATGAACAGACGACACGATCTATGGTGGGAAAAACACAAAACTGAGAAGATCGAAAGGGAGTCATCCCATATAAAATTCGATAATTACCTTATGAGGTGCATGGATGTTGATGGAACAAAATTTGCATTTTCCGCTAATCTTAATGATAAACAGTATATGAAATATCCAGAATGGCTAGTAAACAAAACAGTATATGAAATACTCAAAAAATTCGATGAGTGTATGGCATTTGGCCTCATCAAACGACTCGCCTGGAAGCTTCGATTAAACTTAAGCTGTGGTGACATTCAAATGATAAAAGCCCATAAAAAGTCAGAGGATCTACTAAAGGAATGGCTCAGTGAGGATGAATTAAGATGGCTTGTCTATCAAGATGAATTAAAAATCCAATATGAGGATGAAATATTCATAATTAAAAAAGATCCACATGCACGAGTTGAAGTTATCAAAGATGGCAAATCTGAAAAATTATGTGTGATCGCAAAGGACAGTGGGGTTGCAGCAGGAGATATTTTGCTTACAAAAATTATGATGATCAAGACTAATCCAGCATTATTTAAAAAGATTGCAAGGGAAAGGAGAACTTAATTATAAGTTATAAGTTTGATTTACAATGGCCAAACCAAAATATTATTTTGAAGAAGTGATTACCAGAAACAAAACACACTCAAACCATTTTGGCATATACGAAGAAACTGAAGTAAAATCACCTTCAGTTAATCTTCGCTATAGAATTGCTACAGCCTTTTATCATAAAAACGCATTAATGATTGTAAATGCTTTGAATAGGAGTGAAAAAAAAAAATATGAGTAAGCAAAATAGGGAGATAACAAAAGATTTACCGTTTAGTAAAGAACCAAAAGAGCCACCAAAAATCATACCAAATGATGCAAAGTCAGAGGAAGGAAAGTGGTATCCGTTTGCTAGTGAATTCAAGCTTGAGGAAATTCTAAAAAAAGACGATGCTGATTATGACGAAACTCATTATCCATGCTACAAACTCACAATAAAGTTTTCAGATGCAGCAAGAAAGGGAATTTATCCAAAAGATTTAGTCTTAGTTGGAACAACACAAGATTGGGGTTCTCATTACTATGGTTCAATACATGAAGGTGTTGAAAATTATGTAATAAGAATGGCAAACAGAATCAAGTCTATGAAGTCCGAAATAGATAGATTAAGAACCAGAAATCATGTATTAGAGCTTCACTTTACAAAGACACGTTTTGATGAAGACAGAGAACAACTTAGACGAGAAAAAGAATCAGAAAACTGTGAATACTGTAACGAATCAATTGACAAGAAAAAGCAAATCGAAGGAAAAGACTGGTTCTATTTGGCAGAAGAAGGGATAATGCACATTGAATGTGGAGTCAAATCATTTGGCCATAAATGCAAAAAATGTGGATTTGTTTTTGAGTATGACTTTGATAGCGAGGGATGTCCTGAATGTGGTGGTCATGTAGAACGAGCAACAATAAAGGAAGTAAGAAACAACTTAACCTATAGTGCAATAAAGAAATATCTTCCAGAAGAATTGCGAGATAGGGTAATCCTAAAGGATGACTAACAGTGCAGAATTGTAGCTGTGGTCATTTAATCAAATTTCAATTTAATGAAAAGTGGTTACATAATTCACAAGTTAAAATCCGTTCAAAATGGAAGGATAGACTAAACATGAAATGTGAAAAATGTGATTGCATTAATCCACAAAAAAGGCAACAAAGGTGAGAGATTGGAAGGCATTACAAGACAAGACCTTGATGCTGTTTGTGTCTTGTTAGATAAAATGCAATCTGCTGAAGCTGATATTTTGTCAACAAGAATACGAAAAGCAGACATTATTCCAAGATTATATCAGGCTGCTTATGTTGAAAGCATGTATAAGATTTTATCAAAATTTAAAACATTTGAAGCTTTTGAAACCGACATCAAGTATAGTTATAGCGATGAAAAATTCGCATTAGGACGAGGAAAATCATTTGATGCTGTAAAATTCTTTCTAAACAAGGCACACAAAAGACAGAACGAGGTTTGCGATTTTAAGGATGCAACCTTACCAGAAAATAAAATTGGAAAGTGTAATGATGACAATCATAACGAAAATTGTGAGGATAATATTAAACTGACAGAAGAAGAACAGATAAAATTTGACGAAATAAATGAAGAAGAAGGATGGAACGAGGCATGGGAACACTTTGAAGACAAGATAAATCCAGACAATCAAAAATTAACTTTGACATTAAATTTTGGCCAAGATGACACAAAGGTGTTAAAAGATGATGGAGTCTATGTATGTGAAAAATGTTTGGAAATTAATGCAGAAAATTCAGAGGGAGGAATTAGCTGTGATTTGGAGATGGCAGATGACATATCATGATGTATAATGAAATCACAATAGATCAGTTCCGATGTCATGTTTGTAACACAGGCTATCCAAGATTTGCCATAGGTAAAAAACATGTTTATGCAACATGTAACATTTGTGAAAGACGTGATGAGGTCGGTTTAGTTTTTCTAACAAAAAGGATAATGGAATGAATGATTTTGACTATAGCATGATAAGTACGATTGTTCTGACTGTTGTATTTGGTGGATTGGGATTTTATGCACTTATTCTTTGGGTTGAAGGATATAGTAATGAGGTTAATGATATTAAACAAATGAATTGTGATCAACTGTTTAATTACCTAGTAGAAAATATTGAAGGAGGATATTATTTAGGAAAAACAAATGAGATTGCCCAAAAAAGTTTAGATTTGAAATGCAAAGATATAGGTTTGAAAGATGACTGAAACTGGTCCAATACCTGATCTGATCAATTCATGGGATTGGGGGTTTGGAACAATATTTGGGCTTCCAATATCATTTCTATTTCTATTTTTTTTAATGGCAGGAGTAATATGGAGATTATTTGGTTTTCCAGATTTTAGTTTCGGGTGGATTAATTTAAGAAATACAAGAAAACTTAAAACACAATCAATTTCATTTCATAAAAAACTAATGCTTAAACTTGGGTTAGCGGAGATAAAAAATGTTGATTGACACCAGCTCGCCATGCAAGATTCATGATTGGGAAAACGATGAGATGTTTGAGTCTGGTGCTGTAGTGATGTTAACAAATGATAACCCAGAAAAAAGACTGAATGAAGAAGTAAGACAGTTCTGTAACAATTGTGGTGATGTTAGATATGTTACAAAAGAGGTTGCTGCACTATGGTCAAGAGAATAATTAATCAAAAACAAGTAAAACTTCATACTATTTCAATTCTTGATTATTATAAAAATGCAAAAACAGAAGTCTTGACATTTGGTTATGAAAAAGAAGTGAGGTGGGCAGAACGAGTAAAGTTTGAAAACATGACAGTTGCAGATTTTATTCAGGAGTATATTTGGGTTGTTTGCAATTCAGGAATGAGAAATCAGGTAGCAGAAATGATATTTCACAAGTACATGGAATCAAAGGATCTTGACGTAATTAGACATCCACACAAAAGACATTCAATTGAATTATTACTAAAAAACGCAAGCTCATGGTTTAGACATCTACAGGATAAAGAAACTGATTTTGATAAACTTGAATATCTACAAACATTACCTCATATTGGACCAACAACGAGGTATCATTTGGCAAAAAATCTAGGCATCCAAGTTTCAAAACCAGACAGACATCTAGTCAGAGTTGCAGCAAGATTTGGTTTTAAAAACCCACAGGAGTTATGCGAATTCATCTCAAAACAAACAGGCGATAATGTAATCACAGTAGATGTGGTTATTTGGCGGTACTGCAATTTAAAAGGGAGTTACTAATGGGAACTAACCATAACGAATTATTACAAAAAATCAGTAAAGTTGGAGTTACCTACAAACAGGTTAATAAAATAAAAAGCCAGCTTATAGAGTGTGCAGTAATAAAGTTTAATTCCGATCAATCCGATATTTTTCTTGCAAGAGTCTTAAACAAACGAAGATTCTCGCATATTGATTATCTTGATCATGTGCAAGACGATAAGGTTTTTAGTTTTGGTGCAACATGTGTTGACGAGAAACTTCATTCAGTCTTTGGTGTTTCAGCGACTCTAAGAAATATGGTACTAGTACCACAACATAACACAAACCTCGAATCTTTTGTTGATTATTACTTAATGATTAAAGAAACAATTGATCATAAAGCAGAACTAATGACATTTAGTGACTTTGAAAAACAGAGGAAGGTAATTACGTAATGGTAGAGCTTCAAATAAACTGTCCAAAATGTAACCTTTTACCAGCAGAGCATACACCATTTGAAATGGGAGCTTGTTATGGAATTAATTATCTCTTAGATTTCATTGATAGATATGATGCTCGTAACGATAAACCAGTTTTAAAATCATATATCATACTGCAAGAAATGTCTAGGCAGTTTAAAAAATTTGCAAAACTAGAATGGAAATTCTTCAAGGAGTTTAAACTATGAATAAAGAACTGGATGAAGGACAAAAAAGAATCCTAAAAGCCACAGAAGAATTACTTGATACAGTAAAAGCAAGAGGTGGTCATATGAATATTTTAGATTGTGTTTGTAGATACTGTCATAAAGAGTTTGGCTCTGCATTTAGTGATGATGGGTTTCCTTGGGATGTTAAATTTGTATGTGATGATATGAATTGTAAAATGAAAGATTTGGCTAGATTAGAAAAGGAGAATAAAAATTTTGAAACTTGAAGAAGCTGATAAAATATGTGATACTTTATTAAATTCAGGACTATCAAACTATTTTAAAACCTACAAAATATGTGGCAGCATACGAAGAAAGCAACCAGAAGTAAATGATATTGATATTGTCGCAATACCAAAACCTGAATCAGACTTTCAATTTGGTGAACCTTCGTTAAGCAATTACATTAATAGTTTAGATTCAGAGGGGGAAAAGCAGGCAAAAGAGCTGGGCAAACAGGGTGCTGGAAGATTTCTCAATGGAGATTTAATTAAGAGGTTCAAGTTTCAAGGTGCGATGATTGATCTCTATTTGGCAAACGAACAAACATTTGGAACGCTAGTATTAATCAGAACTGGTTCTGCTGAACATAATGTACGATTAACAACTATTGCCAAATACAAAAATATGAAATTAAAAGCAGATGGAAAAGGACTCGTTGACAGGGATACCGAATCATTTATTTTTGAAAATACTGAAGATGGAATATTAAAAAGATTATTAGGGAATGTACCAGTTCCAGAAAAAAGAGGGATTGTATGAGAGAATACATCTTAGCTGGAATCGTAATGTTTATGATTGGTTTTTGTGGCATGGTAATAATATCTTCCTTTTGGCCTGATGCACCAGCAATTATTTATTTTATACCAATTGTTATTTTTATAATTCTTGCACCAATACTTGTTGCACTTTTTAGCTCAGAACCAGAAACAAAGGTGAATACTTCATGAGCAATTATCAATGTGGTTATTGTTTAGAACAATTCACATTTGATCAATACATTAAGCTTGATCATAAGTGGATTGATCCAAAAAAGAAAAACTATGGAAAAACTACAATCTGTAAATGTGGAATGAATTTTTATCCAAATTGGCAAATCCAATCATTGAAGGAAGATTATCTAGTATCAACAATTCATACAAGTTTGGGCCTAATATCAAATTTAGATTTCTTTGATAATACAACAGATTACTTTTATGAAACAATGATTTTTGATCAAAAAAATAATAACTGGTTGCCTTTTCTAGCTAGATACAAAACACGAGAACAAGCAATTGAAGGCCATAAACTAGCATATGACAATCTCTCAAAAATAATGCTAAATCCTCAATCATACCCACAAGGAATTATCACCATGTTCTGTAATATGATGGAGATGGCACGTGACCAGAACGTAGTAGAACACACAATAAAGCTTAATGATATTCCTCAAAAATTATAGTAGAACTATTGATTCGAGGTACACATTGGACATAATATGTTTGATTTGAATGGAGTTCCACAATCAGGGCATGTCTTAGTATAGATCGGGTTGCTGCCACTACCAAATACATTCTTTCTTACCATGATTATCTTAACTAGTAGACTTATTTAAAAGAAGATTTTTAGCAATATTTTTATAAATACCTACCCCCAAATGCTAGAACATGGGTAAACGAAAGAAACAAGAAAAAGAAGTGAAGAAAGTAACAAGAAATCTTGATGGCGAGATTACTGGTGGAAAGCCTGGAAAGGGTTTCAATAAATAAATGGCCATAGCCGAAGTCTACCTATCTTCTCTTTTTGGTTTCGTAAGTGGGGTTCTCAGTGGAGTTATTACCATGTGGTTTATTTCTAAAAAGAGAGGGAAAGTAATTGAATCTAAAAACTGAACAGATTAAAAAATATTCAAATTATGTTAAAATTATCGGCATTTCTGTAATGGTGATTTATGTCAGTTTTGGATTATATGCTTACATTATATCAGATAACAGTTGTTCATATTCCGTTTTTTGTTCAGCATTGACTGATGCTTTTGCAGATAAAAATAGAGAAGGGATAAATCACAAAATAACTCTTTCTGATGGTATCGAAATGCAAGATACTTTAAAAACAAAACTTGAACATACAGATCAATCAACCGAAGGGAATAATTACCTTATTAAAATAACCGATTCAATTGAAGCTTCCGAAGTTCTTAGATGATCATTACTGTTCATTTCTCTTAACGGTAACTGTACTTGTACTAAGTTTATGGGCATATGTTGATTATGTTGATGCAACAGGTTATTGTGGCAAAACTTGTCAGGCATTAAAAAAAACCGAGGGTAAAGCAGAACCATGTTACGGAATTTACTGTAAAGATAAACCAAAAGATGAGAACCAAACTAAAGCAGAGCAATCTAAAGAAGTAGAAAAGGCACAACCATGTTACGGAATTTACTGTGATGATAAGCCAACTGACAACCAAACTAAAGTTATAAAACCAGGAACAAAGGAGGATTTTATCTATCAGTTAGGACAAAAAAACTTCATCTCACTCCGAGTTTCTAACGCCTGCAAGCATATTGACACTTGCCCAAATGTTAAAGAACTTGCAGACATGTATGACAATTCAAACAAGTATCTTTCAGGAGATTTTTACTTTGATAATAAAAGTGACGCATGGAAAAGAACTTCCCCAAAAATTCCAAATGTATTTGAACTTTACAAATTCATTGACATGCCTTGGTTTCTCTGGGTAGATCCTGATGACTATACTTGGGATCGTTCAAAACAGATTATCATCGAACCATCATTACGATATATTAAACGAAGTGATATAATAGATGAAAATCGCATCAGATATGAATATGAGGGATTGTCACTAAAAAGATGTGCTAGTGCTGTAATAGGATGGGAGAACAACGGTTCAGAGATTCTATTAGATGTCTTAAATCATTTCTATTCAAATTGTAGAGAACAGGTAAAGTATGATCCAACAATTGAAATTTTTATGGGTACAAAAGTTTTTGAAGACTGTGATCAACGATGCTTGTATCTAAAGGATAGATTCAAGATGGAACTAAAAGCAGACGCTTTAGCATATGGAGATGGCACGACAGTGAAACCAGAACCAGTAAAATCTTCAGACAAACCTTGTTACGGAATTTACTGCAAAAAGGATAAGCCAACTATAGAAGAAACTGTCACTGATTTAAAAGATAAAGAAAAGATAAGGCAGGAACGTCTAAAGGAGTTAGAAGACATTCAGAAATGTGAAAAGTTAAAAAGAAAAGATGCAGCAGAGGGTAGAGTGGATAGGAATAAATTTGATTGTAAGGTTGCGGAAGAACGAAAAAAATATCTTGAAGGACGAGAGTAAATGAATCCAAAGAATACTCAAAAACTAATTAATCGAGTCAGGAACTCAAAACAAGTTTTAGTCTTTGGTCAATATGGTAGTGGAAAAACCGTACTGACAAATAACATAAAAAACAATCTTGATGTAGAAGTATATGAAGATCACGCACATAAGTTATTTGCTGAAGAAGTTAAATCCTATGAAGAAAGGAAACCACCTGCAACCTCAATTTATGAAAAAACTAATCCAATAAAACCAACAATTTTTGTCTTAATTCGTTATCATGGATTGCCAGCACCAAGTAATTATGAAAAAAGAATCTGGATTTTTACAAGCTTAAACCGTTCTGAATTATTGGATCTTGTTGGAGAGGAACTTGTAAATTATAATTTAGCTGAAAAGTTTCTACGAGCATGGTATTTGTATATGTTAAAAAAAGATAGAAAGACTAGGCCATTTTTAGTAGTTGATGGACCGCGTTCATTCATTGGGAGATATAAATTTGAGAGAGATAATCGGAGATTTGAAAATTGAATTCTGGGCGATTAATCAAAAACGAAATTGAATATTTCTTGGATCAAGGGTATAATGACAAGAAGGAGATTTACAATAAGGTAGTTGAAAAATTAGGAGTTCCAAGACCGACAGTAAGAAGGGTTGCAAGAGATTTACGATTGAGAATGATTAACAAAGTTAAAATTCTTCAAAATGAAATCGACAAACGAGGTTGGACAAATAGTGAAAATAACACATAGTAATTGCTATTTAGAAAAACACGATACAGGTTATTCCATTTGTATTTCATTACCAGATAATTCAAAAAATTATATACATTCTGACACATTAAGTATTATTGATCTCGCTTTAAAATATCGCGAAAGTTTGTTATTACGATCAATCGAACCAGAAAATTGTACGATAAAAGAAGAAGGTAGTTATTATAGAATAAACGTTATGTTTGAAATTTATCCTGAAGTAACAGAAATAAATAAAATACCTACAATTTACATATTATTTCATAGTAGAAAATTAAATCTTAATGATGCAGTATTTGAACGTGATTTATTAATAGATTAGCCACAAAACTACTTTTCTTTTAAATAAGTTAAGACTGATCAAAAAGGCATGGTATCGAGGTATTTCTAATGGTTACAGAAGAACAAATTATTCAAAGACGAGTAAAATTTGCACAACAATTTGTAGCCCAAGGTGCGTCAATACCACAGGCTGTAAAATTATCTGGTGTAGCTGAATCTACAGCACAACGCAGAGGTCGTGCATATGATCCACTTGCCTCAGTAATTCAAGCATCAGTTCCTCCTCCATCACAACCAATTGTAGTTTCAAACCTTTCAAACATATTTGCCTCACCTCCTCCATCACAACCACTTATAGCTTCAAACCTTTCAAACATATTTGCCTCACCTCAACCAGCACCAGTGCCAGCACCAAAAGCATCAAAATCCTTTGTTACAATTGGCGGTAATGTTTTCTCAGAATCCGAGTATCGAACTGCAAAAAGGAAAAGTTCGCCATGTGGTGACTTCGCACCATATGCACAAGAACATACTGGATTGATGAGAACATTTTGTACTGCTGCTGACTTTGCTAACGCAGGGTATAAACTCCCAGCAACTACACCAAAATCAACAAGGGGTAAATTATGTCCACCTGGTGAAACATGGTGGGGTGGTAAATGTAAGAAAGTTTCATTTTCAGAAGCAACGTTCCTTTAGAAAAAAATATTTTAATTTTTATTTTTATACTTGTTTGTCACGCCACCATATCGCCTCATTGGTCTATTTGACCACGATAGTACAGAGAAGAATGTTTCATCGTTCAAATCAGAAAGGATTTCAAGATCATCTTTCTCACTTCCAAGAATCGGTAAGTTAGAATCTAATAAGTGATTGTCAACTTGTATCTGCAAATCCTTAGCAGTTATACTTGGATTTTTTCCAGTGTAATAACCAATCAAACTACAGATTAGCCTGCTTCGTTCCATCTTCAAAATTCCTTAGAATTATTCCTTCATTTCCAGCAACATGAATATGCACTTGTTTATGCTCATTACAATATCCACCTTTACAAATTTTACATCTATCCTCAACAGGTTCAACACAGCCATATATCCCACAGACTAATCCCTTGAAGGAATTCTCTCCCCACTGTACTACTTTATCTAAAAATTCTTTAGTTTTAATATCTCTGACATTGACTTCTTTCCTGCCTTTACCAATAAAAATTTCAAGACCATCATGCTTCTCTACCATTTTTTTAAATTCTTTAAGATGTTCTTCATTCATGGAAATAACTCCTTTGTCGCTTTGGCCATATCAGAAGAAATTTCAATTAAACCATTTCGTTTTAGTTCTGATAAATATGTAAGGAATGTTCCACCTTCAACACTAAATCCAGTCTTTTCTGCCAATTCTTCTTTTAGTATTCCATCTGGGTAATACGAAGTAATAACTCTTAACATCTTACCAACACCTTCACGAAACTTACCACACCACATTTCAATCAACGTATTAGAGTTAGTTGATAGCGGTTCAACCTGCCCAGCATTTGCTAATCCTTCATCAGTTATTGAGATATTATCTCCCTGAATGTAAATCCAACCAGCTCGTTTCAATTCTGATATATAGGTAAGGAATGTGCCACCGCCAGCACTAAACCCTGATAAAGTTGCAACCTGATTTTTAGAAATTTGTGTCGGGTGATACATGGCAACAGCTTTTAACATTCTCATAGCACCTTCACGAAGCTTGGTTTCAGGTTGCGATTGAACAGGTTCAGGTTGAAGATTTTTATCTTCAGTTTGTTTCGCTTCTTTTGAATTTGGCAAACCGTAAGGGAGATGAATACTTACTGGTTGTATTGGTATAATTGGATTGTTCAATGATTCTACTGAACCTTGGAGATACGACAAATCCTCAAATAATTTTTTTAGGTCTTGCTCATTCTGTTTTCTTATATTTTCCACAACTCGAATTGATGACTTTATGTAAGGAATTATTTTTGGTAATCGATCATTTGTCTGTTTAATCCCCTTATTGAACCCACTTTCATAATATTTGTTTAAGAGCTCTTTATCAATAACTTGCTTTTGTTCAACTGGTTTTTGATGCTTCAAAGTAGTATTTTCTCTTTGCAATTCAGTGACTTTTCTTCTCAAATCATCCATTGTACGTAATTCTTCTTCAGCTTCAATTGGAAGATCCTTTAATTTTTCTAGCACTCGCTTAACTTTTTCTGCTGGTGCTGATTTTATTTTTTGATATGTAGAACCTGCTTCTGGGTGTTTGGTCACAACTTTATCCACTTTAATTTTAGTAACTACATTTGTTAGGGCTGGTCCAAAAGCATAAAATTCTCCCTTGTTCAATGTACGCAAGCTTAGAATGTCATTCTTATCGGTAAATCCAAGCTCAAATGCAGCCCTTTTCATGTCAACATCTAGTGAACTTCTACCGATTAATTTTGTATTTAATTCAGCAACAACATCTTTACTCAGTTTAGAAAGTCTTTGGGTTGCAGCAACTAATGCAAATCCTCTTTTTCTTCCCCTTGTTGCAAGATCCTTGACAGAATCTAACGATTCAGCTTCACCTGATTTTGATTCTGGTGCGAAAATATGACAATTTCCAGTTACAAATGGTTTACCATTTCTTCTTACCAGAAAAGCATGATTCTTTATAGTTATATCCCAAATTTTCCCATTATAATTTACTGCTTTTTTTGTTCTAACTGTGGCATTTTTTCTTTTTAATGATGTCATTACAATGATATTATTTGATTTTTTTTGATTGATAATACTGGAAAATCCTAAACGTACTGAAAGTTCTTGAAAATCATCTGCTAATAATTTGTCCAATCCAGCGAAAAATACTATCTTCTGAAATCCGTTTTTTGATACTTGTATTGTTCCATCACCTTGAACCATTGAATTAAATAGAATTTTTAATTGTCTAATTGAACAATTATTTAAAATTTTACGAGGAATTCTATGCGGTTCACCATTTAATAATTCATCTAATTCAACTGTTGCCTTTTTTCCTAAATAGAAAGTATAATCAGGTTGTAATTTTTTTGTTTTATGATTTAATATGAATCTATTTTTTCTTTTTCTTTTGTAGATTGAAGATTCTGGAAATCTTCTTTTTATTGTATCTGAAAATTCTTTTATATTTTGTTTTTTTGCCTGACTAATTTCATAGATATGAGATCCTCTCTTAAAATTATGCCTCCATCCATCTGTTAAAATCCATCCAATTATTTTAATCAAATCATCGTTTATTGATAGTAAAGTATTGTTTACATACTTACCACAAATAGGAATGTTAAAAGAAGTTGGTAAATTTTTTGCTCTTAAGAATTTCAAATCAGACATTTTATGACCTCTAATTCCATCCTTCTTTTTCGAACTTGTAGTTCTTGTAGAACAAAGCACTCTATGTTCGTCTGTAACTAAAGCATCTATGCTGTCTTGATTATAAAGTTGGTTAATTTTACCATTAAATTTTTTTATTAAAATTGCTTCTATTGGATTAAATTCAAACAGATTTTTATCTTTATTATAAGAAAGTGCATTTTCTCCGATTTGAATCTCAAAGAATTTTTTCCAGCCATTTTCAGTTAATATTTCAGTATCTTCAGAAAGACATTCATCGATGATAATCAAGCATGGATGCCATAATTCTTTTGGCAATTGCATCAATGAATCCAGGAAATTCTTGACAAATCTCTTTCTTTCATGATGCTTTAATTCATACAAGTCTATGATTGCAGATGTATTAAGTTCCAAAAGCCTTTTTGCTAACAACTCAGATGCACGTAAATTTACTGGAATATCTCCATCTTTACCAACAAGAATATAATCAAATTTCTCTCTCAATGAAGAAAATTCCCCTTCCACATCTAGTATTATTTGCTGAACTTTTCCATGTGTAACTTCACAGAATTTACGTAGTGCATATGACTTACCACCACCTGAGTTGGCTTGAAATAATAATCGTCCTTCAATTACTCTTTGGACATCGATATTAACAGCAAGAGGAATCTCATCGATCCCAATTTTATGTCCTAAACAAAGATCCATCTAAAATGGAGTTATAATCTTTATTAATAAATCAATTTACTGATAACATTATAAAATGATCCATTGGGTATTATCAAAAAGTGGAATAAAACATCTATTCAAAGGTAAAGTCTATCGTTGTAATCAGGCTTTACTTCATACAGGAAATTTCGTTCCTAAATATTCAAGATTTCCAATCTGTGCAAAATGTGTTCGACTAGTGAGGACGGTGTAATTATCCATGACAGAAAAAGATAAGGAGATCATAAAAAAATACAATGACATGCCTGATCTACAAAAAGAAAGTTTAGACACAGACACAAAAGACAGTCTTAAATTTGCTGGGGTTGGTTTAGTTTTAGTTGTTGTTGCTGGCATGTCATTAGGTATTGTAGGTTATGATACTCCATCAGTTCAAGACTATAAAAATAATATAATTCAAAATGTAAAAACTCTTGAAGATTGTGACAAATTAATTCAAATCGATGCTATATTATCAAGATATGAATCAATGACAGAGCCAACTAGAAAAGCGGTAAATAATAGAATAATGGAGTTAGATTGCTAATGATATTGTCTTATCGAGAAAATGGTAAAACCATTCTAAAAATAAATATAATTAAATTTTGGCAAGGTATTACTCATACAAAATTTGAATTTAAGAATGGACAAATCTTAGAATTACCACATCTAGAACAATTCTATATTGGAGAAGAAATAACGAAGGACAAAGCTAAATGAAGAAATTCATTTTTGAATCAAAAAAAGTGGTAATTGAGGCACAAAACGAGCATGATGCAAGAAGAAAATTCCAGAAACAGGTTTCAGCACAGTATAACAAAATAATAATTTGTAGCGATTGGAAATGTAAAGAGTGTGACTGTATTGCTGGGATGCACTACGGTGAGTGTTCACAGGCGATGATATTATAGATGTTAATACAAGAATCAACATGTAAAACATTTCAAAATTATAAATTTAGAATTTTGATATATCAAGAAGAAAAATTTAATGCCATTATTGATACACAGTGTCAGGCATTAAGGCTTGATGTATTTGATGTAAAGAACATAATGGAATCATTATTCACTGGACTAAACAAAGAGCAAAGAAAAAATATGATAAAGATCCTAGAAAAAGCGAAGGACGAATAAATGGAAAAAGATACTTTTTCAATAAGCACGCTTCAGAGCTGGATTGAAAAAATAAAAGAAACCCCAAAAGGAAGTTCAATCTGTCCAATCTGCGAAACTGTTTACGATGACCGATATGATGGATGTAATTGTTATGAGTAATAGAGCTCCTTGGCGAAGATATACCTGCTCTGGTTGTAAGGAAATTATATCTTATAATATGATTGATTTCCATGTGGGAAAACACCATAAAGGCAAAAAACTGGAATTTACTGAAATTGATTATGAAGTGCAAGTATAAGTTCATTCATTTTGTGAAAAGCAGAAAACAAAATCCGAAAACGGTAATCTACGATGTTCTAACAAATGACAAAATTATAGAATCAGGCGTGACAGCACATCCAATATTATTAGGAATTATCAAATGGTATGCCAACTGGCGACAGTATGGATTTTACCCAGAACAAGGAACAGTATTCGAGAAGACCTGTTTAGCAGACATAAGCGAGTTTTGTATTGAGTTGAACAAAAGACAGCGACTTAAAGGGAAAAATTAATGGATTCTTGGGAGATTGCAAGAACCCTAGCAACTGGTATACTAATGTCGCTAATACCAGGATTGATGTTAGGTTTTCTCATCAAAGAAAAATGGAATAAAAAAAAGAAATCACGACAATTAAAAAAAGAAAATCATTCAATATCTGAATATTTGGACGATCAATAGATCATAGTAATTCATAAATAATCTTATTTATGGATGTTAGATGAAGATTTCATGAAGGAATGGTGGGAACGTTCATTAATTTTTCTAGCAAAAAACCACGATCCTCCTCTAATATCTGAAATGAATTACATAACAAAGGAGTTAAGAAAACATTGACTGACCTTATTGTAATGCCATTGTTTAAAAAAAATTGGTTGGGATTTAATGCAGGAATCAATCCAGATGTAAAAGAACTTTTTGAAAAAAAACTAATAGTTAGATGGCAAAAAATCCAAGAAAACAGGATCTTAATGGAGGTTAAAAGAAATGACTGAGCAGTACGAGGAAGTAACAGATTATAGAAAAATAGGAATTATTGCAGGTCTAATAGGTATGGGGGTTTTATCCTTTTTTTTAATTTCCAGTGGATTAGTTACAACTGATAGTTTACAGCTTAAGGATTATACAGAAATAACTGAAGAAGAACTCGCATCGCAACTACAGTCTGAATTCCTAGCCAATAATAAAGATGTCATAGCAAAATATGTAGAGTTTGGGCTATCAGAAGAATCAATAACTGAAATTCTCTTGGCTGATTGTACTATTTTAGATAGTCTAACTAATCTCGGTCAGATTTATGAGAGCTTAATTGAGGAGAAGAAAAGACTATGCCAGTAGGTTTGTGTCACATGTGTCTTACTTCAAGTGTAGAGATAGTAGATAAAGAAGAAAATCTATGTGCAAATTGTTATCCATCTTATCACCATTACAAAAAAGGTTCGGCAGATTCACCACAGAACCAAACAGAACGAAACTATACAATCCAGGATTTGAAAAAGAAATGGAACAAACAGTAGATCATTCTAAAAGATATACCTTGATTGGTCTAGGCATAATTTCTTTAGTAGTAACTCTAAGTTTTGTGATTTATTTGCTCGCAACCGATACTTCTAACACACCTGAAAGGGAAGCGTATACAATTCCAGAATGGGTAAAGGCTAACGCTGGCTGGTGGTCAGAAGGCCATATTTCAGATTCCGAGTTTAGTAATACTTTACAGTGGTTATTTGATCATGGATTTGTCGAAATCAGAAAGTGTGATGGAAGGTGTTTGGAAGAATTTGAGCAGAATTAAAGAATTAGAATCAATGAACAGTGAATTAGATCGTCTATGTATTTTTTCTAATTATGAACGAGAATGGATAGACGAAAGAATAGCTGAAAAACTATCTGAGAAATATGGTCCTACTGATGGTTGATGATTGACGCAAATCAGGATAAAAAATGTGAAAGAAATAACCAGATAGTTGAAGAATTAGAGAAACTAAAGTTTCCAGATTTCTCACCACTAGCACCAATTTTACATAGATTAATAAAAATACAAAACGAAAAAATACTAGAAGAAAATCTAAATCAATTTTTTAGTAATTATGAGGAGAAGAAATCTAATGGAGATATGCCAAATTCATAAACGAGAATTAAATGCTAATGGTGATTGCAGAGATTGTAACGGTAAACCCAAACTATCAATTAAGGCTACTCATATAGGAGATTTGGAGATAGCTGTGAAAGGTGCTTGGGATCAATTTGAAAAATTTCAGGCAGAAATATTATACAAAAGACCTGCAAATTGGCAGAGAGATATTCAAATAATTGATAATCTAAAAAAACAAATTGGTACAATTTATGACCAGATAATAGCCTTGGAATCATGACAATAAGCAAGGATTGGCTTCAACAGCAGATGGATTTAGCCAGCAGCCAAAAAGAAGAAATGGAAAAAACGGATTATCCAGAGATCCATCCATTAATCTGTCAAGGCATGTTTCTTGCATTTCAGATGTGTTATTCGGAATTAATACAGCCACCCAAACCAAAGGAAGAAAAGGCCGACACCTTTACCGTCACTACTTTTGATCGAGATAAAACATTTACAGATATTGTTAAGTATTACATATCAAAAAACTATTCATTGGATCATGCAAATGCAATAGCCATGAAAGTTGTAAAAGAACAGGAGGAAAGAATTAAAAATGCTCGACCAAAGACAAGTTAACTTAATTAAATCAATTTTCATCGGAGGACTATCCCTCATACCAATTATGATGTTTTTTGTGTATTTCATTTGGCCAATCCAGGAAATTCAAATGCAGGAATGGATAGAAAATTCTGGATGCTTTAATTACATTGATGGAGAGTGGGTAGACAAAAAAACATGTTCTGTACCGCATGGTGGCGAATTTCTCTACATTACTTTAGGTGTAATACCTTTTCTGATTTTCGTAGCCACTATGAGTTATTTTGAAAAGAAACGTCTTAAAACTTGGAAATCATACCGATGAAGCCATTTAACAGTACATTCCTTCTTATTGGTTCTGCATTAATCTTAGGACCACTTTTTTTATTTTCAATTAACAAAGTAACTTCCGATCTATTTGTAACTGCAACAGCGATTGGAATTTTTATTGTGATCGCAAGCGTTTTATTCCCACCTCAAACAGAATCAATCTATGAGGAAGAACATGACAAAATGGACAAACGAAGATAACAGTTTAATGTTTACTTCTAACCATCTTAGCAACTGCGATTGCGTAGGTTGTATCAAAAAACATTCAAAGTTTCGCATGAATAAAAATGAATGACGAATTGTTTGGCAGAATCGCATTTTTACTTTGCAGAGAGCAAGGCATAGAGTCTGAAGCAGTTGGAAACATTCTGTGGGAGTTGTATACAGATTATGTTGATGCTAAAAGTGGAGAATGGTTAAATGACTAAAAAAGAAAAGTTTGCAAAAACATGGCTTTATTTTCGTACAGGATATAGCTATTATTTCGTTTTTCTAGTTTCTGGGTTAAATGCCTTGATGATTGCATATTTTGTTGTCATACTTGGTACAACTTGTGAAAGTGGAAAATCTTTAACAGAGGACGGTGACATCTTATGCTTAATCAGATATTTATTTCCGCATTTTGGTTTATTTGTTTTATTTACAGTTGCAGTAGGTTTGCCAGCATTAGTTGCAATTGGAAGATGGCATTATACTAGAAACCAGTATGGTACACACGCATATGTTGAGTGGGAAACAAACCCAACTCTCTATAAACTTGTAGGACATGAACAACTTACATTCGAGCTATTCAAAGAATTACTGGAAGAAATTAAGGAAAGAAACAAATTCAATCCAGAAAAATTAAAAAGACTTAATTCTTTGGAGGAAAAGGTTGATCACTTGTTGAAAGGTGGAACAACAAAATGATGATGGATAAAGAAACATCAGAATTTCTAAGTAGATGGAATGAACACACTGATGATAAAAAATATAATTATATCTCAAATCAATACAGTCTTGCCCATATTTGGTTCAAATTCAAAAGAAAATGCAAGTGTAAATTAGATGAAACAAGTGATGATTGTAGACATATTAGACAGGCATTAAAAAAACTCTATGGTAATAGAATTGACAAAATGTGGAATGAAACATTAAAAGAAAGGATTGATAATTTCAGTGCTGTAACTGGATTTAAAATTCCATACGAATTACAAAAGGAGTTAGCGAGTTAATAATTGACAGGAGTGATTTGATATAAACTTCGATAATCATATTGAAAGAGAAATTGTAAAATGGGTTTATACAGAAATGGTGTATGCAAAATCAATGAAAAATCCTCAATCTGAAACAAAGTTTAAAAAAGCACTAAGAATACATATGAAAAAATTACTTGATATTGCACTTAAAGAATCTGATAATTACAGAAAAGTTGATGAGGCAATTGGAATTAATGTTGATGGGATTAGTCAAAAATGACATGTGGTAAAGAAGGCTGTAATAATAAAACTAGGTGGCCGAACAGATCAATATGTTGGAAGAATGGCCTTTGTCAAAAGCATTTTTGGGGTTCATCAACATGGAGATACAAGCATAAAAAATTCAGAAGTGAAGAAATACCAAAGGAGAAAATTAATGAAAACTATTAGTTCACTTTCACGTAGTCATACAGATACAAAGTTAGACCATTCAAAGTGTTCAAAGTTGCTAAACCAATTAGGTATTACCGCAGAAAGTATGGAACAAGCCCTGTCAGAGTTAAAGCAGAAATTTCCAACTACGTTTGAGGAGTTAAATGTTAACGATGGGTGTAATCATCGATTTGAATGGATACCAAAAGATGATCCAAGAAATCATACACATCATATGGTAATAGAATGTTTCAAGTGCAGGAAAGCCTTTTCACCAAGAATGATAAATGACTTTATAGAATTGGTGCAACAGAAATGAAACAATACGAACTCAGAATTCCAATAACATGTGGTACTCTTGGAAGAATAATCGTCAGTATATTTTGTGGCATTTGGGCAGTGTTTATTCTTAGTTATCATGCTGCCAACTATAGCATGGCTACATTTATTTTCATATTGTTTCCATTTGTATTTTGGGGAATTATTGAGCTTCTCAATAAAATCATTGATAATTATGCGAATGGAAAACCTATTTTACCATTTACAATAAAATGCAAATGTGGTGACTCATCTTGAAATGTGTAAAATGTCAGCATGAAATTATACAGAATACTTGTGGTAAAAGTGATTGTTCGTGTCATTGTATGGGAACATGGGATTGGTAACTAATGGCTGTTATTTGCATGATCTGTAAAAAAGAAAAAGTCTTAGGCATTATTGCAAGAAAGTTCCCAGATACGCCTGTATGTGGTAAATGTATTAAGATGTTCCAAAAGCATCCAATGTTAATCAAGTTGTTGCAGCATGGATTTGGATATGGAAAAGAATAACACAATCACCAATTATCTTAATAGCACTGATGATATTTTAGAAGAAATGAAACGCTTAGGTTATCCAAAAGATGCAATCGAATACGCAAGAGTTCAGTTAAAGGAAAAAAAGGATCTCAAATTTGCTATGGGGTTGGTAAAAACTTTAACAATGTTAAGAGCTGGAAAAAACTTTCTTAAAGATGTCAAATGAGTTAGAACTGATCTGTTTTTGCGATCATAAGCTTGGATGGCATCATGGAAAAAATGAAGATAAAACTATGACCAAGTGTTATGGGATAGGTTGTCCATGCACAAAATTTGAACATAATTTATGCTGCCTAATTCCAATATTTGAAAAACTTCTTTTAAATAAGTCAGAACAATTAAAATAATATGCCAAAAAGATTCAAACGATCCACACGAATCCAATCAATAATTTTTTCCAGAAAAAAGGGATTAAGTAGAGGAGAGGCAAAATCGGAATTACGAGAGGCAGGATTTCGTTACATGAAAATTGACATAACGCCAAAATCATATAGATTCAGACAGGAATCTCCAATGCACTTTAATCCAAAAACATTTAGAACGATCAGTATAAAACCTGGAATGAAGGCGGTAATAGGCGTACCCAAATATGGATTCTAATTTAACTAAAAAAATATTATTTTATACTTTATGTCTAAGCTTAGTTGTTCTTGGTGCAACAAATCTTCTGCTCTTAACAGCAATAACTGAGATTCCTAATGACACAAATTTATCAACAACAGAACAGAGGCTAGGAGTTTTCGTGATGTTAGGTGGAACTTTTAGTTTTGCAGTTTATGCAATAATCTCTATTTCAAGAGAACTACCAAAAACTTTATTGGCAATATCAAACAAATCTAAGTAATGCAATTTGCTACTGCATTAGACACAGGATATTGTAGAGAGTGTAAAAAGACAGTTACAGTTGTAAATTGCGAACCATTAGAACCTGCATTATGGGAAAAGATTACAGGTTATCATGTTTTTGTTATGGATGATCAATGTCAGGATCATTGGCGTGGTTACATGTGTTTTGACTGTGTTAACAATTTATCACGTACCCCAAAAATATCTATGTTAGCTGGTGGAGGGATGTTACCTGAAATTCATTTGGAGAAAGATTATTTTGAACGAAGTAAGAAACGGAATGAAAGCACTTGAATGAAGAATCGATGATTAAGATAGCATTAATTGTTTTACCGATTATTACTTTAGCAATTGGATATTTTATAGGATGTTCTAGCCCATTACGTAAAAGGAGTGATCCAATTGATCAATGAGGAATTATTAGCAATATCACAGGAGGAATACCAAAGACAGTTACATGAATTTCTAACTTCAAGGCAAAAATTAAAGGGTACTCCATTACAAGAATTAATTAAAAAAATTCTAGAAGACGATGATCTATTTGAGTGATAGCGAATCTGGTCAAATGCAATTAGGACAAAAAGAATATTTTAATACATGGTGGTTGTGTTGTCGTTCGTGCAACATACAACGTTTTACTAAAAAATACGAATCAAACTGTTTCACTTGCGGTTACACATATAATCAACCATATTACATAGATGAAAAAGGTTTATGTTGGAAAATGAATAATGAACGAAGGGATGATTTAGAAAAAACAATGTTATCATTCAAAGATTTGAGTGTGGATCAAATAGTAAAAAATAATATTCATCCAATAAATCCCACTGATAGAATCGATGCAACTAAACGAGTTTGTGAATCTGGAATTAACTTAATAAACGATTTATTTGCTAAATGGGAACAAGAAGATGCAAAGAAAAAACGGTGGAAATTTTGGAAATAAGTAATCTTTTTTACTAGTTTATTGGAATTCAAGTGTGACAAATATAAAGTGTAAACTTTGCGGAAAGCTAGTTTCACCAGAAAAGGTTGAATCTCATGTTGGTTGGAAACATAATAATGAATATAGAAATTTCTGTGAGAAACTTGGGATCAAAAGAGGGTTTACAAACATATTTTCTGCATATAGAATTTCAAAACAAAAGATTGCATCAGGTGAATATTATGATAAGTTATATAGTGAATTTTATATCATGTGGTAAAAATGATAACCTGTGCTTTTGGTACTAGTATGAAACCAACATTAGGAAGAATGAACCTAATCAGGATTAAGAAATTTTCACAATATAAAATTGGAGATATTATCAGTGTAAAAACTCATGACAAGAAAATTCACGTTCATCGAATTGTTGAGATAACTGATCAGTGGGTATCTACAAAGGGAGATAATCTAGCTCAACAATGGTATGAAGTTAAATTGCCACTAAAAAACATCGAGGGTAAATTAATTTGGCATTATCCAGAATAAAGTTATTAATTAATCTACTTCCATTGATAGCGATTCCACTCGGTCTAAGCATAGGCTACCTATACGATAAATTCTTTTTACAACCATGATGAAAAACATAATGAATAAACAAATAACTTGTTGGGCATGTAAAATGCACGATCATCTTAATTGCAGAAGAAACAAAAAAAGTATTAAAGGGCTACTTCAAAAATGCACCTGCCCTTGCCCATATTGGACACCTGAAAGAAGATTACATGTTTTTGAACATGTTTACAAAAAGATTTTGAAGGATGATTGTATTTTTTGTATTTTTTGTATTAATAACAGACAGAGCCTAAAAACATTGAAAAAACTAAAACCGAAACAGGAAAATCATGGTTATTACGTTACAGAAGAAACGCTACTAAAGACAGATTTAACACACAAAGAAGCAAGGGAAGTTATTAGAAATTACAAAGGAAAAGGCTTAGTACATATGAAAAATGATGGTGTGAAAAATTAATGGAAGCAACTTATTGTTTGCATCCAATTGAATTTACAACAATGTATGATTGGATTCAAACAGATGAAGAAACATTGATCATAGCAGGTAAATGTCGTTTGTGTGGATCAAATTATCAGATCACTATAATAAAAGATCCAGAATTAATAATGAGATCAAACGATCAATAAATAGATTTTTTAACATAAAACATTGAATCTAAGATATGGCAGGCGAACATATCTCAGAGGCAAACAAAGGTCTAGGAGGATTTACTGAAACATTGAGAAATATACTTAACGGTTTTCAAGATTTTGATAAATTCATCTCTGATATTGGTTGTTTCATACAAGGTCATCTAATGGGCCAGTGGTGTAGTTAAAATGGACAAATACGATGAACTAGTTTATCTTTCTGACAAAGATCCTGAATTAAAAGACGCATTAAATTGGGCAGATAAAAGAGCTTTAGAGAAAGGCGTATCTCTAAATGTCATGATCAAAATGATTCTTGATTTAAGAATAAAGCGTAAATCTACCTCAAACTGCTAGGATCTTTATGGTCGAATGTAGTTATTGCAAGCGTGATGTATTCAGTTTTCGCATAGATGAAAATACAGGAAAAACAATACTGTGGGATGACAATCTTGGTGTAATACATTATTGTGATAAAAACCCCTTTGACGTAAAGAAAAGAAAAGAGGAAAAATTGTCAAAATGGAAAACAAAGTTCGACAAAGATAAAAAATTTAACATACCCATATATTGTGCAAGATGCAATATTGCCTACAAGCCTACTGCTGTATGTGGTCATATTCTAAGTGATGGGTTCAAAGAAGGCATTGATACGATTGAGTTTTATTCAGATAATCCAAAACAAATCGAGAAACGCTACTTGATCAAGAAGGCCCAGAAGCTCAAAGAACCAAAAGATCCACAAGAAAAATTATTTTAAATCTGGTTTCCCAGATCCTCGATTTTAGATATGTTTATAATTTTGTGAATTGGCAAAAAGATGAGGTTAAACGTGAAGGAACAAAAAGACCAGGAACTATGCTATTCCTGCAAAAAACATTTTGTAAAAAATAGCTTTACCCTATGCAAGTCATGTAACGATGATCATCGAAAATGGGAAATCAAACAACAGCAAGACGCTATGCGAGGCACAAAATCAATTCGTCTATTAAGATGTGAAAAATGTGGAGGTACATCTTTTCGCTTTATTTGGTCCTACGACAAGAAAAACGAGTTCAATATGATTTGGTGTCATGATGGAATTGGTTTTGAGTTAGATGGTGCAGACAAAATTTGTACTAACTGTGGTAATAAAGGAGATCCTAACGTTGAACTAATTGACGATATTTTTGGTGAGTGGATAAACAAGATTGAAGGAACATCTGACTA